>Ga0209671_1003645_pt1 | contig 14913 bp, 9 predicted proteins | sample WorMetHERISLAND2_2_FD_187401 | JGI IMG/M metagenome (GOLD analysis project Ga0209671, IMG submission 187401) | Marine gutless worms symbiont microbial communities from Max Planck institute for Marine Microbiology, Germany - Olavius geniculatus... | ecosystem: Host-associated > Annelida >... | reverse complement strand
AATAATAATTAAGTCACGAATTCTCATTTCACATGCATAATTTGCGGTTTCCGAGCATGAGCAACATTCTGCAGGGAGTATGGAAAAAATAAAAATTCCCGAAGCAGCAGGCACATTTTTGACAAGTACGGTAGTCTTTTGTCGACTTTAGTTCACGTTCGAGATCCAAGTGTATGGCCCCTAGTGCCCCCTACCATTCAGCAGGTTGATTCGTCTACTTTTATAGGCCCTAAGTCAAGCTGTGTTTTAACGTGTGCACCTCTCTTTATCTGCAGGCTGCGAGTGCTTTTTGCGAGTCCTTTTGCTTAGGCCTAGTTCACTGTCATCATATTCACGCCAATTTGCAATTTATTGCAGAGCGAATTAGCTGATGACGATTATGATATAAAATTCCGAGGAGGCACGTGTCTCGAGCCCCAGGCCCGAGTGCCTCAATGTACGTCGAATTATTACGCACTCCGGCTGAACCATAGCGAATAAACCTAGACCTATTTCAAGTGCGTCAACAACAATATGTGATTAAGTAGAGAGGTCCAAGATATTGTGATTCAGATGTTGACTTCCAGGACGTTATGATGCATGGTAATCAGCGCGATGAAACGGTCTGTGAGCAGGCCTATCTATAGGGGTTATTGATCACCGTAGGCCTATTGTAGCCCAGTACAGCGTACGTTGATTACGTGCAGATCGCCTGCAGCACACGCGGCCTACATGCTGGCACTGAGCCGAATGCATAGTCGGTGCACGGGATGGCCAATTCTTGCAGAGTGCACTCGACTTTCTATCAATTCAACTCAACTCAGCCTCCTGCCCTCAGCGAAAACTCGTGCCTTGCACTCTTTTAGCTCGAAGCTCCAGTACCCTCCGCGTGAGAGTAGGAGATTGAGTTGAACTGGGAGAAAGTCGAGTGTATTCTAGAAGATTTGGCAGAGAGTCACCGTACGTCAGGATTATCTGCGATAAAATTAAGATTCGATGCTCATCTTTCAATCCACTGCACTGATGCTCTGTCAACGTAATTCCTGGGCTATGTCCCCTGTGCATTTAACTAACGCACAGGATAATTTAAGAACTTTATGGAATTTGTACTCTACGTATAATCCACACTGAGCTTATAATTTTGTCTAGGCCTAACATTAGTTTTGTAGTGCTAATACTTAAACATATCTACACTGTGTCTCAAAAACGCTCCATTTTGTCACTGTCTATATCTTTGCCAAGTACAGTTGTAGACCCCTATTGGCCGATTTTCAAAATTCCCTCACTAGCACATACGACGTACTGTATACAATTTGCAAAAACGTAGTTATTAAATATCCCACCACTCAAAATATACTGCCAATGCACAGCAGGGACTGGTTTTATCATAATGCATCCTAACCCTAACCCTTTCCTTTCTGCTTCACAGATGGCTCCAGACACCAACTATATGGCTGTTCTGGGGCAAGTGTCTACAATCAGACAGAGAATGTAGAGAAAATTATTCCACTCGGTAAATACGGTTTTCCAGGCGGAAGTCTGTGCTCTGAAGTAGCCTGTGTTCAGCTACTTCGTACACAGCATGATCAGTCCATAGTAATATGTTCTGACGGTCAGACAGCGTTAAAAGCGCTACAGTCTCCAAAGATCACTTTATTTTAGCCTTGTAGCAGATACGGTTGCAAAACTAAAAGAATTATCTGTTTTTTAACAGTGTTCGTTTACTCTGGGTGTCTGGACATATCAGAGTTGAAGGCAACTAAACGGCAGATGCACTTGCCAAACCTGCAGCCTATTCAGAATTTCTGAGTCCAGAACCAGCAGTTGGTATACCGGCAACGACAGTTCGCTCTGAAGTCCAATTATGGGCTACCAAAGAGCATTTCAAGTCCTGGAGGACACTACCTTTTTTGTAGACAGGTAAGATGCTTTTATATGGTCGAAAGAAACAGTTTTCAAGATCTGTTTTAAAGTTCAACAGACGAGACGTCAAAGTTTTTGTCGGTCTTCTTACTGGTCATTCTATACTCGACAGACACTTGAGTGTAATGAAACTACGCAATGATCCACTCTGCCCTGCATGTGGTGAGGAGGAGGAAACTACCTTCCACTTTCTGGGAACGTGTCCTGCTGGAATGCAGGATAGATAATCCATTTTTTGACCTTACCTACTAGAGGAAGAAGAACTAAGTAAGGTTCAGCCAATATCCCCTATTCGGTTCATAAGAACCACTAAGAGGCTAATGTGACCTTTGGTTACATTCGGAGCTGCCCACTGGGCCGAGCTGATACGGTGCTTAACCTGTCCAGCGACGGATCCAGAACTTGGGAATAGGGGGGACGGAAGGGTAGGGGTAGAGTCTGGGGAGGGGGCTGTGCCTCTCCCCAGAAAAATTTTCTAAATTTCAAGCAAAAATGATGCATTTTTGTGCAAAATTTTCACAATTTTTAAGATGCATCCAGTCAATAGGGTGGCGGCCGCCCCCTCCCACTGAACCTGTCCACCACGAAGGTAATGTAAGGTAAGGTAAGGCACAGTAGGGAGAACATGGGACCGCAAATAAACCAAACTTTAATCAGAAACACAGAAAACTCCGGGACTTACGCTTTTAAGTCAAGAGTCACAAAACATCACTGAGTAATAATAATGTTATGTACACAGCCTACAAGCAGACGGAAATGATATAGTACTCAATGTTTGCTCCAGCATTAAAACAAGACACTCAAAGTAGCCATGCAAAAACATTAAATTAGGAAACCAACAACATCACTGAACTGAGAACCTGTGTAGCCGAAAACAGGAAGCTGAAAAGCAACTGTTTCGGCTCACAAAAACTGTTAGTTCATATGCCATTCGATCACGTGTTAATAAAATTTAAATCATACTTGCTTATCCTCAGCGGTATCGTGGGAAAACGGGGCAAATGCCCCCCACTTAAATTTTTGGCTGTCAGAAAATTTTCTTCTTGTCCGAAAATTTTCATCCAACGTTGAAAAATCTGGTTCTGAAAAAACCCCATTTTCAGGAACTTTAGGAGCAAAATTGAAATGCTGAGCACCCATAACCTCGAGTATCGGAAATTTCGTAGTGTCTGTCAGTAAACTGCAATGACCTGCCCCGGCTACTAGTATGACCCATGGCACCGCTGTTTATCCTAAAAATATCACAATGCAAATGATACAGCACGACGAGAGCATGTACAGAGTCGCCACCTAGTGAATAACGATAAAGCACGGTGGTGTTATGGGCGTCAGGAAAGACCAAATCTGCCCGAGCCTCATCTAAGAATGCTTAACTACGTGACACACTCAGCAGCAATCAGCAACATACACCCCTCCACGCAGAGCAGTGTGTTGAAGTGTAAATGGTAAAAAGTTATAATCATAATAAAGTAATATGAAGTGGACTTACATCAAAATAAAAGTTCGTATGCAACAAATTCACACTCGTGTAGTAGGCCTATTGTGTTGACAAATTTTCTCAGTAATTCACATTTCTTATATGTGTTGATATGGGACAGTGTCTGTCTCGGAGTGTCTCTAGTTTTCATCAGGAACTTGGTCACTTATTGCCTTTGCAGTTCCTTTCATTAACTCAGTTCTGCTATGCCAGAATCATGTCAATTAGTACAACTCAGAATTGCACAACCATGGGCCATATTCTCACAACAGTGTGACATTGGTCACGTAGTTTACACGATCGACAAGGCTCTGAAATCCGCAAATCCATACACCCAACATGTCATCAGATAAATCCAGTCCACCAAAGATTCACTCATGTTTCAACTAACGATTTAAATACACAGGCAGAAATAACATAGACCAAAAAACACAAAAAGTTCATCTACTTGACAATACAATACAATACAATTACTCTCATTCGGGCACTGTCTTCAGTGACTGATTATGATGCTAAGTTAAGAGTAGGGCCACAGATGCATAGAAAGTTTGCCTCAAAATCCCAGAAAAGTTCACCTACCCTGTTCCCCCAGGTACTAGAGACCTGTAGTGACTACACGGGTATCTATCCCTAAAACAATACAACCCTGTCAGCCTGTTCACCTAGTCTGACCCCAAACGTTCTACAAAATCGCTCTATAACCTTATGTGTTGTTCCTACGGGTCTTTTCTGTTCCAAAACTTTTTCCACATCCCATAGGCAATGGGAACAAGAAATTTGAGCTAATGCTCACGGGACGTGCAAAAGCCTATAGCAGTTCCTGCCCGCAGGCAGTCACCCATCGCAGTACTAATCGGGCCCGGCGTAGAGTAACTTCGTTTCAGCCGAAACGCGTTACAAACTATGCCACGCCACCAACTCCAGCAGCGTGGCACCAAATTGTGAATGATGCAGACTTGTGTCGCAGCGCTTAATCGGCAAAAAATCCATTAAACCACCTATTTTGGCGTTCAAGGATGACCTTGAGGTCAAGGTCATTGAATTCGGCGCCAATCGAGAGCCAGTAAACGCTTTCATATTAGCGATTAATAGTAACCTAGGCCTTATCTTGCACCGTTACCGAGATACAGTGAGTTATTGGCCAAAAATAGCAAACTTTGCCAACCCCTCTCATTTACGGCCCTGGTTCGGGGTGACCCCCTTCGAATTTATGGAAAAGCTTTACGGTTCCTAAAACTAAAGTCTTCCAGGCAGCCGACGGTGAAGATTTGGTGATCCTAGCTTGCACCATTTTTTACTGATCCACCCGTGTGATGGATAGATGGACGGACGGACAGACAGAATTGCGAAGACTAAGACGCACTGAAAGCAGTAGCTGCTTTCGCACGTAAAAATGCAAAATATCAACCTCTTGTACATAAGCTGCTGGGACAATAAAATCTGCCCAGTGGCAGTGTTCACCCTGATGCAGAGAGTCTAATTAATCAGTCTACCACTTTGACCTATCAGCAGACGCACTGTAATTAATTACTCTATTACTAGCTTTACTTTTGATATCTGAATAACCATCATATTTTACAAAATTCAGTCCAGGTTAGGACAAAGCAAAAAAATAAATTTGTTTAACTTAAGTTATTATCATTTTAACCTTACTTAAGGAATGTTGCAGCAGATTTTTTACAGTCGGACGGACTGCCTGCATTTAACTGTAATAAACAGTAACTGCACCAAGTAACAGCTTACCACACATTTGGCATGATACAGTTTTTAGGAAACAATGCAAACGAAAAATGTCCAAAACACATTGTGAGCTATCATGAGCAGTCACAGATTCTCAATGCAAGGGAAGGGCTATTAGTTGCCGTATTATTACACAATATTTCTTTCGGAATAGACCAGCCATTTTTTCCTCGGTTACTCCTGATTCCCAAAAGCAAACTCCGGCAATTATAGAAAAAAATTAAATTAACAGCATTGTCACTGCATGCATAGTTGCATACATTATGTTATCTTGCAAAACTGCATGCTTCACATAAGCCAGGTTGTTATCCGCAATAAACTGTTTATCAGAAAAACTATGTGTATCCAAAATGCTCTATTATCATGCTGAATTTCACTACAGCAAGAGCTGTAGCCAGTATACAGAAAATAGTGTCACTGCTCATGTCAGACTTCATAAGATCGGCCTAACAAATCATGTCAAACATAAGTTACTTAACTTATGCTTGCACTTGACATGATTTGTTAGGCCGATCTTGTGAAGCCTGTGTTCACAAAATTAATTACACCCACAGAAACACAGTTGTCAGCCTAAAACGATCGACAAAATATCCATCTGTATCAGCAGTGCACAAACCGATTTCAGCTAAGGGCCACACAACATGGTCCTGAACAAGCTACTGTGCGCCATATCAAGCCTTTATTAGCAAAATAATTCATATATCCATAAAGTGGAGCATACTCTTGACACATAAACGAATAAGCTGCATAAACTCATATAATTACAACCATTATTTACTTATTTTTTGTTGTTTTGACAACAGAGCTGCCTTCCTCAGAACAATTTCTGTTTGCCGCTAATTGCCACAAGAGCGGCTGCCGAAAACTCAACAAATAGTAAAAATTGCAATCTGATGAGTTTATATACCTTATAATTGTGATAAACAAGCTGCATTCATTTCTGTTGTTGTTTTCTCCTATATGCTGTGGGCCAGATGGACAACCCTTTGTAGGCTAGATGTGGCCAGTTGATCAAAGTTTGTGCACCGATATTAGAACACTTTCCCCATGCATCATCTCTATCCGAGAGCATTTCGAAATACATCAGAAGACAAACTTTAGACTTCCAAACTGTTCCTAGTTTTTCACAGTCAGTGAACAGTCATTGCGTGCACATCAAGTGACTGCATGTGACACATCAGTTGGAGCTTGACGACGACGAACTGACACTCGTAGAGCGACGACGTCGCTGCTGTCGACGCTTCTGCCCGTCACTACACAAAACGCACAAACACGTGCATCACTAATGCCATGCCATTATCATCAGCACATTGGTCCGACTGAATTTCGCACTCAGTTTACAGGCTGTCATCGTTATTCTACATATGCACTGACATCAACCAAAAAAAATAACCACTGAAAAACAATCATCACAATTGCAAATAAATGTACAGTGCGAACACGCAAAATGTATATGCAAAGACAGATCTACGGACCAACTAACTGTCGATTATCTCCCGAGAAAGTTGCACAAGAAGTGCACAAGAACCAAGACAGATTACCATATCCAGATTGACACATCTTAATCCCAAAGACATGTATAAACAACAGCAGATTTTTTTGACACTTGGTCATTAATTCAAGTGTAGTTTCATACTTAACCAATCAGTCGTATGATGCACTTTTAATCACCTAAATAGTACTACTGCTGCAGTTGCCACTTGCAACTGCCACGACCACCACTTACTACTACTATGGCAGGTAACGTCTTCGGTTGAACCAGCCAACCCAAATTACGCCAGTTTCACCACTGAGAATTATCACAGCATAACTGTTACAGGCAGGATTCCTTTACTGTTGCTTAAAGCATCACAGAAACAATGAGTAATAACCAAACACTCACAGAAAAACATATAAAAGACCTCTCATGACCAAACGATTACTACTGCTACTAATACAGTTTAAGTTGTATGCAATTCATGTGTTGGTTTGCTATGACACAGAGACAAAAACCAAAATGCAAGTCATCTAATAATAGAAACATAGAGCAGAGTATTAAAGCACAGAGCTGGTTATAGTCTACCTGTGTCACACATCAGCGTGATTGCTATCGGTTATCCCTTGACACAAAACAATCAACAACAGAACACTCAACAGATATAAATATCAGACCAAGTGGCGACCATAGCTCTCTGAACAAAGACAGACTATCGGTATCATGCCCCATACAGGCACATGACACAGTACAGGCCAGATTCATTTCCTGGCCAAACGGCAGGTAACAGACCAAAATCACAATTATTTTTACGTTGCTGTCTTGATTTGACACGGTCTGTTAGGTCAGCTGAAAATCCTCTCAAAGTGTGACATAGCAGTACTCTTTAACGAGCCGAGGGTTATTTCACCGTCTAACAAACAGCGTCGAACCATTTTAAACAATGTAGGCCTACATTTTGTCATTTGTACAGAGCTGGGAAGCACAAATATCTGCAGGTCTGGAGATGCCAGAAGGATAGCATGCACTTACTAGCCCAGCCAATTCTGTTAAGTATTTTGCAATACCGGAAAATAAACAGAAAAGACTAACTTTACAACTAAGTAAAGAGTGAAAAGGTTTCACAGAGGCAACAGACAGCGAGAATGGACATACCCACGACTTGTTGACGGAGACTTTGAGCGAGACTTGGACTTGGATTTGGACTTTGATTTAGATTTGGACTTGGAGCGCGAGTCCGCAGAGCGTGAAGAACGTCTGCTGTGACTGCGTCGTGGCGACACCGACCGACGACGAGGCGAGCTACACACACACACACACACACACATAGCCACCGGGTCAACTCAGCCTCCTAACCGCTGCAGGTCGACAAGGCAAACTACACACATTGACAGCGGGACACATAGATGTCTGCACGCTGCATGCATAACTGAGAGGTTAAAGGTTGTGTATCTAGTTGATCAGCAGACTTCATAAGACACCCATCGCAGCGCTACTGAGTGACACCTGCCATATGGGATCACACAGTGTTACTCACCAGATAATACAGATGAATGCCCCCTGTCATAACCTCAGCCATGTAGGCCAGTACTGGATTTACTTACCTGAGAGAGATGGAAGGCTGAGTTGACAGTGGTGCTGATGATAGATGAAGATGATTTACTGTTGGCAGAGACACCCATCCAAGTAGTAACCAAACGATAGACCAGATGTCTAACTCACAACCTTCTGTTTGTGAAACCAACACCCTAACTGTTATGCCACCAGGCTGCCCAATATCACTTCATTTTCCATACATAACAATACAGAAATATGCACAATGGAAAGATAAAAACGTAAAACTAGTTTGTGTTATAGAACTAGAAAATACAGAAAAAGAACTTAAAACGACAGACAGAGAAAATAAGGTAAGCACAAGTATGATGAAAAATTATCACCAACGACCAAGTTTTTAGCAGATGACATGCAAACGTTAAATGTCATGCACACAGGTTTCAACAGAGGAAATACAGCATTTACTTGACAATGTTTTAACTGTACAAATCTTTAAAATGAGCAGACTGCACAATATACAATTATCATTTCTGTAGACTTCTATAAAACAAATTAGTTTGCTGAACAACTAGATAACAGGAGTAAAGCAACCACAGTAGAAATGCAGACCAAATGCAATTTCACACCAGCAGCAATTAGAAAATTTTCCTAAAGCCATTATTCCAACAATATTAATTTTATGATACTCAGATGTCATCATATTCCAGAGTTCAGCAAAATAGCAAAAGAATATCAACGATCACTGATCAACTAGATAAGTAAAGAAACAAACATATTATCAAACAAATAATAAACAGACTAGAAGGCACTCATGAGGGTGCCAAGTGAAGTGATTTAAACATTACTACTACTACTACTGCACCTACGAATACAACAACACCTACAACCACACAATATAACAAGAAAAGGGGAGGGAAAAGGAAGAGCGCCTCGCTGAGGAAGGGAAAAGCAACAGCCAGTGCTGCTGCTTGCTCTGTTGGTGCAATGACGTCATTGCCATTATGAGTCATTGTGTACACAGAAGAAACGAACAAATGACGAAAACACGAACAGAACGACCAATCTTTTAATCTCCTCCAATGTTCACTACGTTCACACCTGGCAAAGATAATAAAACAGTGTGGCGTAGTACCGTGATCGTCGTCTGGGTGGGGGTGGCCTGCGACCTCGTGGACTTCTGCTACGCTGTCTGCGTGGGGATGGAGACCGTCGTCGTGGCACGTACCTGCCTGCCGGAGACCTACGACGCAGTGGGGACCTGCTACGTCTCAACGGTGATCTGCTGCGTCGACGCGGTGGGAACACTCGCGGGGGTGTACGACGTCGTGGTGGCGGTGGAGATCTGCGGGTTATCCTGCGAGGAGATGACCTTGACCTGCTTCTCCTGTGCACACAATGATAATTTTACTGATATATACACCGTGAGCAATATTATAACAATCAGCTGGCACGATTTCGTGTCTAACGATGAAGTTTTGCATCGTTCTGGCCTGTTCGACATCTCCTACATCATCTGTAAACAAAGATTGGATCTCTTTTGATCGCCAGACTTCGAAGTGATGCACCAGCAAACCAGATCCTCCGAATCTGTACTAAGACGAGGAACGGTGACTGGCCTTCGCAGGAGTGCAGACGCGCCAACGGTCATCCACCCACCACTTAGATCCACCAGATCTGCCGTGAAACGACAGCGACGGAGGCCCTGGAGCTAGCGGAGGATAAACCGTTCTGGCGAACGATCTCAACGGTGGGACGCTTCGGCTGATCGCTTCGCGTCTGATGATGATGATAATCAAGTTTCAATGCCACAAAGATTATGAAGAATTTGAGCCTGATGCCCGGAGTTTACTGTGACCTGTTTCTCCTGTATAGTCAACATGAACTTTGCTAACAGATACACTGTGAAGATTCAACATGAGTCTTAACTGGCAAACACGTCCAGGATATCCAACTGAGAAATGATCGCATTCTGATTCTCACGTACATTCATGCATTTCTGTTTTGTCAAGATATCTCTACGTCAAATGCCCAACAAATAGTGCACAATGCAGGGACAAAAATTTATCTAAGCATCTGCACCTGTAACAGTTGAGAATAATAATATGACTAATTTACATAAAATGAGAGCATAAGTGAAACAGATTAGAACAATACATAAGACATATCAAGCGACTGCAGTTTAGAAAATTAAATCACAATTAAATTAAAATTAATTAAAACACTTCAACAAACATTACAGATTCCTACAGGCAACTGACAATGAACGGATGTAAAACAGAACAGACACACAAGGCGAGGCTGGTGTGACCTGTATCTGCGTGGGGTTCGTGAACGTTTCTTTGCATCGGGACTCTTTGACGCAGAGCGTGATTTGGAGCTGTGCTGAGGAGATGGACTCCGTTGTGCACTAGCTGGTCGTGCGGGGGGCTTAGTTCCTTCTTGCACCTCCGGTGAACTTGATCCAGTTCGTAACCTTGGTGAACTTGATCGAGAGCCAGGTGGAGATTTATCCTACAAACAACCGCATCATCAGTAGCAGCAACAGCACCAGCAGTAGTAAGTAAAGTAAACATAGCCCCACACTTGGTTACGAATGTAAGGTATAAAGGTGATCCTGCAGGTAATATAGTTATACACCCACAGAGTATCAACGCTGCATGGTCAGTACTCCAAACCGAATTATACTGTTTAGTGACATAGGCACACGTGTGTAAACAAAGTACAGTGATCCAGTTGGCAGTTGAACTCTTGACCTTGTCATTGCAAATGCACCGTCCTAACTGCTAAACTACGAAAGACACAATAAGTAAGCAGGCAGAAAAATTATACAGTAACATTAACTGTAATAAGCCTCACGCATGCTCAGTGTGCAAGTAAAAAAGACGAAGAAGATGTCTGTAGACATTGCAAATTAAAAACTAGGTAAACTATGACACAGGTGATCAAAATAACTTCAAAAAGAAAAACTAATGAGAACGAAAATGAGAGAAAAACTAGGATGTTTCACCTGAGTGTGGGTCGGTAGTGGGATTGCCATAACATTGCTGTGATTGGAGTCACTGGACCCACTTCTGTTCTTCTTTGCACCATCCCCGGTGACCGGAGACTTCACCGGGCTGCGAGTGCTCCGTTCTGCCACCTCTGGAGATCGCTCAGCTCTGGCAGGCGAAGCATCAGAGTCAGTCGAGTGACTGCGGGGTCTTTTCTGACGTTCGTCATCATCAGACGATGTCGACTTATCACGGCTGCTCCTACTCCTAACTGGGCTCTTGTGACGACTCGATGCAGATGACGACGATGAAGAACGAGAACTTTGAGATGAACTTCTTGAGATTGATTTCTTCCTTTTCTCTTCCTCCGGCGACTTCTCTGACCTACGTTCAACACTCAGCATTTCATTATACATAATCACGACAAACTACACACATCATAGGAATATTAATGAAAGGAAGCTAAAGATGATACATAGAAAACGTAGAAAAATCAAACAGTGACCAAGTAATAAACATGCTTGCATGATCATCTTCAGAACACAATGTTAAGTGTGCAGATTATAACTGGACTACAGTGGTGGCACTAAAAGACTTACAGACCGGAGAGAATAACTAATATTGCAAAACAGCTGCAAATCAGTCTTGTAATACATCACCCATTGACATCACAGTTAATGTACGGTAGCCAAATTGTTATACACGTCTGAAGAAGGCATCAGTCGATTAAGTAAATCAACAGTAAAAAACCCACCTCAAGGAGAAATAGAATACAAGGTGTTCAATCAGTCTGCAAGCAGTTTCTTAACACATAGCCATCACACACAAGATATATTAAACGAAAAAATTACATGAAATCAAGCAGAGATATAGCTCCCTAATTATGAGTGGCAACAGAGGGTCAACTCTGTCTCAAAGCAATAATGCACCTGGATGATCCGTGACTTTTCGCTGGTGAAGCGGACCGTCTCACAAGTGATGCTGCCTCTTGTTCCGGCGGAGGGCTTGACATGCGGTCCTCTGGCACAACATGGTCCTGTGAGTCTTCCACCGGAGATGACCTCGAAGGAGTCGTGTTCTTCTCTGTCGGCTTATCCTCAGATCGCGTCGGAGATGAATGTTGAGACTTTCGACTGTCGCTGGAAGAAGATGAATGTCGGGAGCGTGGCCTCTTGTCGTTGTCGTCGCCATCGTACGAGGAGTCAAGTGACATGCTGGAGTCATGACGACTTTCATCCTTGTCCTTGTCCTTGGCAGGATACGGAGACAGTGTGTCATCCCCACTGTCACGATGTCTCTCAGAGTCCACCTTGTGATCAGCATCAGCAGCATCATCAGCCTTATTACCATCACCATCATCTGATCTCTACAACGATCACACAAGCAAAGAATAGTGCTAGTAACCAGTGATGGTTGTAAGTTTTTGGGGATTACATTTTGCAATATTTTGAGAAATCTTCTAGAAATTCCAGCAAAAAATTAGTAATTATGTAGTTAGCAAAAGCATACAGCATCCATAATCCATATAGATATAATAAATATGAAACTGAAAGACTTCAATGTGGGTTCCACTCATGAGCCATACGTAAAATAAATACGACATTTGCCATGTATGATCCAGGATACAAGGCATGACATGTCTATTTGTTTCAAACTCAATCCAACTAAATTACTTCTGATTTTTTTCTCTCACTTTTTGGAAGTTCTCTGGTCTTTATTAATAAACTTCGATGGAATACAGCTATTTGTTGTGAAATGTCTAGAAAAAAATTCTGGCAAGAATTCCAGGAACTAATCAACCTACAACCCTACTAACCACAATACTGTAAAAGTTTCTACTGTAACAACTGACCTAAACAAATGAAACGTAAAGGCATTCTTTAATGTATTTGAAATAACGAGTGCAGCGACAAAGCATTAATTAAGCAAAGTCCTCAAGTAAAGTAATTAAGTAAAGTCCTCGTCTCACCTTATCCGAAGTGGTCCTGGCTTCAGCAGCAGGTGACTGTTCATCAGTCGGTTTCTTATCAGAAGCCAATGACTCCATCTGCCGCTGATGCTCAGTGCCCGATGCAACCTCCTCCATCTCTTCACCCTCCATTGGCGGCTGCCACTGGATCTTGTTCTAACAACGTGCAATAAGCATTGGCATCACACATAATAACCAACCACGTCATAGACTGGGACAGCACCAAGGTGATCGACAGGATGGATCGATAGATCAGGAAAGCGATACACATCAGAAAAAAACAAGACAAGTCGATGAACCGAGATGAGGGGTCCTATCAACTTCCACACGTCTATGATTACTTATTGTCCACCGCAGCGACACCTGGTGGACAGCAGTTCCAAAGAAGGCAGCAATAGTTGCCGAATTTACATAACTTATTAACTTATCAAATGTTTTAACCCAAGAGTCTATTCAAAGACTTAAATGTTCATGGTATTTTTTCAGCAACCACCTTGGTTGTAGCCAGAGGTCCACGGGAGTCATGTTGTTCTGGTGCATCAGACATTCAAATAGGTAAGTGACACTGTGTGGTGTCGCGTTGCAATCCGGACAGGAGTTGTGAACTGCTGGGCTGAGTCAGTGTTTATAGGAGTTTAGCCAGGCACAGTAGCCAGATCTCGACTGTGCTACGAAAGTGCGAGCCTTCCTTGGGAGCTCGATTTATGACGAGTCAATTTCTGGTGCTGTGGTGTTCCGTACTTTGTTGTGCTCATAGCCTGCAACCGTCTGTGCCATCCAGGTGGTATGTAGAGCCCTGAGACAGCTTCTGTATTCCTTTATTGTGAAACACTTCTCGACGTAGCTCGCTAATTCACCAAACTAAAACTGTCGCTGCGTGTCCAGATCATTTTTTATCAACCGTGGCGGTAGAGGTCTGTTGAGATGTTTGTTGTCTGGGTGACCTGGCACATGACATCGAAATATATATTGCTTTGTCAACAGATCACAATGCGTGCGAAATAGCAGCACTTTTGTCTATTGGTGGAAATGGGCAATGCTGGCCATGCGGTGACTGCCCATGGCGATACGCAGAGCTTCATTCTGGAGAATCACCTGGAGACGCTTCCAGTTCGTGTTTGAAATCACAAACTGGAGCACCATATTCTACGGCACTGCGACAGATGGACTTATACATCATAACCAGTGTTTCTTTCTGTTGTCCCCAGGTGGTGCCAGCCAATGCCTTGAGAACGTTGACCCTCTTTCGAACCTTGTCTCTTGCTTTCTGTTAAAAATTTACAGCTTGATCAATTTACTGATTACCACAACAACACACAACTCTATCAGCCGATCAACTACATCACATTCAAAACTCTAACACATAAACAACACATATTGAAATTAGACTAACAAAGACTAACAAATGGTGCATAATTACCTCGGTCTGTTTCTTTGATTTGGACTTGTTGTCATCTTTCTTCTGGCCACGTCGAGCTGATGTCTGCCGCTCACTGCTGGACGCACTATCTGAAGAACTTGACCTGGCCCGTTTATCACGACCTCTGTTGACCCGAACTCGTTCCGATGACCCTGACCTGCCGCGGGGGCTCTGACGACGTTTTGCTGCTGGACTAGTGGAATGGGATAATCTGCGTCTGATGCGATTGGTCATAGGTGGGGATCGCCAACGCTGTGGCGCTCGGTCTCGACTGCCAGACCTCTGACGACGTTTGTCCTCATGACTTCCTGATTTGCTGCGACTGCGACGACCAGAACGCTGGACACAGATACAAAACTAGAAATTTGAAGCAAAGCCCAACGTGAG
>Ga0209671_1003643_pt1 | contig 14915 bp, 4 predicted proteins | sample WorMetHERISLAND2_2_FD_187401 | JGI IMG/M metagenome (GOLD analysis project Ga0209671, IMG submission 187401) | Marine gutless worms symbiont microbial communities from Max Planck institute for Marine Microbiology, Germany - Olavius geniculatus... | ecosystem: Host-associated > Annelida >... | reverse complement strand
CCCCATCTAAGGTTACCCAAATGATTTTTGCTGTTTTAGAGGACTGATATCATCACATCGTCCTTACACACAGTTGTAAACTGGTAAGTTTTTTTTACATATATATATATTTAATGCTAGATGTGAATGTGAATGACGTAAATCTTATTCTTATTCTTCGTGTCTCTCCCTATCTCGTTCTACACTGTTTTTGTGTGGATAAAAATTATCAATAGCAAACAACGGTGTTTTGAGTTTTAAAAAACAAGGAAAACAGAAAGTTGCAATTTCTGACAAACAATGCAAATTTTTGACCAAAAAAAATTATGATGCTCAAAAGTTAAATCTTGCCCCTAAATGTTTTGACTACGAGTTTTTCAGTCCTAATTTTGCATTTTTTGACATTTTTTGACAGGAAATGTTTTTCGACAAGTTTCCAACAGCCCAAAGTTCAGTGTAGACAACTGTTCCGCTTTTCTTTTTTTGACACAACGCTACTGACGAAAAACTTGATGGTTTACATTTCTAAACCATCGTGTATAGATTTTGTTTACAGTCCGACAAATATTTTTGTTCGGATGTTTAGGTGTTGAGAACAAAGTGTGACCATTGTGATATCATGTCGCGCTTTCTAAGTTTTTTTACTTACTTAATTACGGTCACAACTTGAACACAGGCCTAATCGGCGCCGACAAGACGGCGCCGGCGCTGAGTTTGTGCTGCAGGAAGTGACGCCACAGTGACGTCACGGCAGGTGTCAGTTTGTGGCGCCCTATACGTCCATTAGCTGAACACGACGGGACGCGAGACGAAGACAACAAGTCGCTGAGTCGCTGACCGACAAGATGACACTCGACTGAAGTCTTTCTCTCGCATCGTGACAGTCGGCGCAATATCATTACCACGATATACAGTGTGCGGCAGAAAAAAACATCCCCTGTAGTTGTGTTTTTGCAATTTTCCTAGCAACCACTTAAAATTATAACTTGAAAATTTACGTTCTTATTTCGTGTTTATGCTCAACTAACAGTGCCAAAGAGTACATGTATATCGTTGTCTTTATCTGCAAAAAAGTTTTTAATTTTTACCATAACCACGTCGTCGTTTTTGCAGTATGTGCATTGAATGAAAGGCACACGATATGCAGAAAGCACATAGTAAACAATTTGACAACGTCAGTGAGAACTCGAAGTGTCCACCGCCGGCTTTGACACACGCATTTACTCTTTTCATGAAATTTGTATCAGTCTTGTTGATGGCAAGTTGTCCCAGATCACCCGCAGTGGCTGCACGCGCTTAGCGACAGATTTCAGTTTTAGTAAAAAAGTAGCAATAAATACGATAAAAAAACAAACTTTACAGATTTTGTCTATAAAGTTTGTCACTTTGCCGTTAAGGGCAACAAGATAGGCTTAAACACAGTTGTTTTCAACATGTGTAACTCATTACAACAATAAGTTTTTGAATGTGCAAAATCACGTTGTTGTCTCCCCTAAATTATGTAACTTTGCAACAATTATTAGAAAGCATCAAATGCCGTTTGGCCTCTTTGTGCACGTGTAAACATGTAATAACTGTGTAAAATTTCGCTTTTTTAATTTCAAGCGGTTGTTGAGAAAATAGCAAATAAATTTAAGGGATGTTCTGCCGCACCCTGTATAGGCTACTTTACGTCCAAGACGTCGAGTAGACCACTGTGTCACTGGCTTGAATCACGCGTAAAATTAGTCACATTGGCCTATCATCCATTAGGCCCTATACGCACTTCATATTGCGAGTCTATTATGTCACTGACTTTACACAGTTGCTTGTTTTGCAGTCAAATAATTTTTCTTGTTGTTATAACTAAGATAGCTCCCGTTAGTATTTGGATGGGTGACTGTTTTAAACTAGCATTCCAGTTCAACTCGGCCTGGACATTATTTCCTGGGTAAACACATTGAATACAGTAAACACACTGAAAAATCCAGCGATGCACTAGCCCCGGACAGTGTAACCTGTGTCTGGCTGAGAGCTAAAAAACGGAGATTAACGCCGTTCTATGCATAGTGCTTATGGCTTGGGAAGAACTTTGCGTTACTTTTGACGTTACAACTGAATAATGATAGGGCTATAGAGCGGGATGGCTCTGCCTCTCGCAATAGCATCATGAAAACAAGAAATTTGAGCTAAGGCTCACGAGACGCGCGAAAGCAATAGCAGTTCCTGTTCGCAAACTGTCAGTTTTTCTCCAGCTGTTTTCACGAAAGACTGGCCAACAACGGCAAAATAACGACTTTTACGGGGCTACCGCTATTTGATGCCCTCGTGCGCAGGTTTCCTTGAACCTAGAAAATCAAGACTTAAACCGTCGAAATTTACGTTCAATGGTGAAAATTTCATATGCAACTTCTCCATGTTTATCTCAATTGCTTTCAGTGCAATTCGCTCTTGAAAAGTGTCTCGCAGCCCGAAATCGCCAAAAAATCCATAAAACCCCCATTTTACCGTTCAAGGTCATCCAAAGTCATTGAATTCGGTGGAAATCGAGAGTGAATGAATGAGTAGTTTCTTAACTGCACATCAGCACAGAATAGGCCATTCAGTGCCATACGTGATTGTGGCAATCGAGAGCCAGTGTGCGACTTTCTATTAGTGATTAATAGTAACCTAGACCCTATCTCGCACCGTTATTGAGATACAGTGACTTATTGGCCAAAAATCGCAAATTTTTCCCACCTCTCTCTTATTTAGCGCCCTTGATCGGGGTGACCCCCTTTGAATTTATGGAAAAGCTTTACGGTTTCTGAAACTAGAGTTTTCCTGGCAGCCGACGGTGAAGATTTGGTAATCCTAGCTTGCACCATTTTTGACTGATCCACCCGTGTGACAAAGGGACGGACGAACAGACAGACGCACAGAATTGCGATGGCTAAGAGGCGCTGAAAGCAATAGCTGCTTTCGTGCCTCATGATTCGTTGTTATTTCGTCTTGTCAAAGCAGTCGAAGCCAAGGACTAAACCAAAGTCAAAGATAATCCATGACAAAGCCAAGGCTAAGGCAATGCAAATGTAATAAAAGATAAAGTACCGGTAGGCTTATGGCTTTCTTCTGTTTTAATGCATGTTTTTACGTGCACATTTTTATTTGGAAAATGGATGGTAAAATACGCACTCAATGGAAACGAACAAAAATACATTCTGTGTGTCAGTTTGCCAAAATTGTGACTTCGAATTTGTGGCCAAGACTGACCTTTTAAGGCCAAGGCCATAGACCATGCCAAAACCTAACGTTTGCTTGCTAGACCTTTACACAGCCCATAAAATGCATCTGCTATATCATAGTAGGCGGCTGATATCAGGGGATTGGTGGGCTAAACCAACCGTACTGAATTTAGAGCCAAACAGTCAACTCCTGATACCCACCTCAGGTGGCGTTTATTAATATTTGCTTGCAATATGCAATAATTGTCTTTCAGCGTTTTTTGCTTGTGTGTTTTATGCGTAGGCAGAGCTATTTCCGTTCGCTCTGCATGGGCCAACGAGCTGTCTGAAATAAATTTAAAAAATAAATTGATGGATCGTAGCGAGTTGATGATAACCGACAAGCAGACAGACGGTCAAGCGGCCTGACCAGTGGTCAGGGGCTTTTGTCCCTCCAAATCCAAAATCGAAATTATTGGGTTCAAGTTTCTCATTCTTCCGTTCTTTTTCCCTTTTTTCTTCCCACTTCCCTTACCTATCATTTATCCGCCCTTGTCTACACCATCTTCCCCAATTTTCCTTTTCTCTCACTTTTTTGTTTCTTTTTCCCGTTCCATCCTCCCCTCCCTCTTTCTCTTTCTTTTTCCTGGGGCCCCACACCATTAGTCCACGTCTAGTGTTTGGGAGGCGCTGTAAGCTCCTGAGCGGTACTCCGGGGCCCGGGCAGAGCCCGGCCACCAGACGGTTTGTGGTGCATTTTGAGCGACTAGAACAGCGTTTCTTGTTGATAGCAATTTATATTGTAAACACCCTTAACAATACTCCCTTCGCTATTTTTTGACTCAGCGCAAGCGGCGCCCACCAGGTAAGCTATAAGCATAAAAAACCTCTGCCAGACTGCCAGTGGCTAACTACAGGCTGGCTGGTCAGTATAGCCAGTGGTCAACTGGTCAACTGGTCACGTACAGACGTTATTGGCGTCGCTCAAGATTGATGAGGATAAAAAGAACTCAGCTTCTCAGGTTCGACGGTGCCACGCGGATAAAGTAATCACCTGCTTATATAGCTCCGACGTACTGTCATTATCTATCACTCCCACTATGCTGCCGCATTATACGCATTGCCTCTTCGTCCGTCCGTCTGTTTGTTTGTTTGTCTGTCTGGCTGTTTGTTCCGGACTTGTCTTTAATGCGGTTCTCACAAGTGCGATAGAAGTGCAGTAAAAGTTTTCGTCTTGCATATCAGTGCTATTGCACTGTGCGTTTAGCTATAAAACAGAAAGATCAACGAAGCCAACAACTAATACTGTACTAAGACTGATTCAATCACGTTTAACTCTCAAACCGGTGTTGCAATATGAAAGCCAAATGTCAAGGTCGCAAAGTCAGCACAATTATACCTGTAGTCTCAAACAGTGGTGTTGTGGGTCACAGATGTTAGGAGCGAAAGGTTGCAGCTTTCCAGCTAACAACAGTACTGACAAAAATTTGCAACAGAGTTACAACAGACAGCTGCAAATTTCCGACAGAAAAAAAGATTACACGGGTACGGTTGAGTTGGTAGCGTAGCATAGTGGTTAGAACTTCGTTCCTGGCCGGCGAACTTTCCCTATCCTGCGCTAGACTGATGGATGGCTGTTTGACCACATTGTGGGTTAAGCGTCCGCTATCAATCAACAAGGCCAACTCAGCCTGCCATCCCTCCGGGGTCGATTAAATGAGTAGTAACCCATTACATGGGTAACGGAAGGTGGAGACATTGGTACAGCTGACTGGGGTTGCCTAGCCGGCCGCTGCGCCAGCCTGTGTCTGCAGGCTGCACACGGTGGCCGTGCGGCAGGCGGCTCTGGTTAGTGACGAAAGCGCATTAGAGGCGTGTTCGCGACGATGCGCTATATAAATTTACAACCTTTTGCCTTTTTCTAACGGTGCTAGATAGACGCATAGTCACTATAGACCACCCATAGGAAGTCGAGCCCCGGGAGTCGAACGGTTGTGTGACCGATGACGTCATTTGCGGTGAGAAAAAAGGAACTAAAAGCAGTTAAAAGATTACAGGAGAAAATAACGCGCGCGAGGTGTACAATCTGAAATATTTCTTGTAACTAGTATATTCGCTAAAGTGCTAAACGGTAGGCCTTAGGCCTATATTGTGCACATGTTTGCGTTTTGTCAAGTAACTGTATTAAATGATGATGATGATGATGATGATGATGACCTACACAGAGTCAGATACAGACACGCTGTCTGACAGGGTTATAAAGTCGCGAGTCAATCACAATGAACGATTTTACAGGCGTTTTATAGGTCGTCAGCACAGATGTATATAACGGTACGCGAAACTATAAACTAAGTTGTATTCGTATATATAATTGTAATTGTAGTTTCCCATAACGTAACAAAGTTATCGTATGAGCTAACAACCAAAATATTCAGCCTGAACATACATTTTCTTTGTGTAGACCTACTGTTTATGTATGCGTATAATCGCGTTTTAAGAAAGGACACGTCGATCACTGTGGTCGCGTTCGGGTGTATCCGATGATAAGTAGATTTACTGAAAATGCGAAAGCCCAAATCAAAAGCCAAATTCGCGAGAGTGGTAGGCCTACTGTGCTGCAACAAAATGTGTGCAACTGATGACTTGTCTTCTAAGCGGTAACTGAGCTTCTTGTTTTCAGTTCGCGTGACATAGTCTCTCAATTTACAGTTACATAATGACGAGAGTAAGTTGAACTTCGTCGCCAGACATCATTCACATCTGAATCTACTTACCTGCCGGCTTACTGTCGTGCGTATTCGTGGTCCTAGAAATATTTATTATATTACTCAGACCATGATGTGGATGACGCTGATGATATTATATTATGATGGTGGTGTGTATCCAGGAAAATCAATGAACTGGAGGAGGAGCTTAAAGTCGTCGGCAACAATATGAAGGCGCTTGAGATCGCTGAACAAGAGGTACGTCACGTTACGTATCGTAAAGTTCTTCCCGAGTCACAAGGCCCATAAGCCGGTGCTCACATTCGTTACCTTAACTTTCAGCCAAACATCAGCTTACACTGCGAGACCGTGGATGGTGTTAGTGCATTGCACGATGTGCTTCTTTATGCCCATACTCATTGCATCTACACACGGAGAGATGGCCAGGCTGAGTTAATTGACTTGGGTGGTTGTCGTTTATACCGAGATGATTCACCTGCCCGCAGACAGCCAGCAAAAGAGTAACAGTAGCCGGACCGTGTATAGAACTGTGAACATGCATAAGCCTACAATGTATATGGCAGTTACAGATAACAAAGGCTATGAGTATATGACACACACATGATAAATATTCATAAAGGAAGCGTTTCGCGTGAAAACGGGCAGCGTGACAAATTGTGTCTTACACTGGCGTAATGGCGTTCTGAAAGTTAGACAGGACTACTTTTTGCTTCGTTCTACTTTTCTCTCCTTTTTATCTTTTTCGTTTTTTCTCTCTTTTTTGCTTTCAAGCCTTTTTCTTTTCCTCGCCCTATTTACCCAACCAGGTATAATTTTAAAAAAGCTATCAGCGCATTTTCACATTGTCGTCTGCAGAAAGAATCCTGCTTGTCGAACAGCCCTGGCGACCCTTCATCTCTGGGTTGCAACAGTAATATGTGATTTGGTGTCAATGGATTGAGATCCTTTGGGTAATGCGTGCGAGGAGTACATTAGATTGGTCACAATCTACTAATATTTCTTGTTAAAGATATACTTGGGATTTTACGTATCATAATCATAGCAGTCGTTTTCAAAAGTTAAGGAAAGCAATTACAGTAGTTGGTGGTTGCAGATAAGAAAAAAGTCTCGAAAGTTTGGGGGACCGGTCTTCACTGATACCCATCGTAGTTATGTCTATGCTATGATGTCCGTGCTGCAACGTAACCGACGACGTTTGGCATAATGTAGATGTCGGTGTTGTTATTATTACTATTATTAATTATTGTTGTTGGTGTTGTTAAGATCGTCAATTCTGGTGTACGTTGACGTTGCAGGCGTCTCAGAGAGAAGACAGTTATGAGGAGACGATACGCGACCTTACGACTCGTCTCAAAGAAGTAAGACTTGTCTTGCTTTATCTGCTGATTATGTGCACTTGTGAAGAGTGTGATAACGCCACAGCATAGGCCTTAGTTCACTGCAGCCTGCAGTACATAGTATATAAGCTTACTGTACGTGTAACGCCACACTTATTGTTCGTAACTCGTCACTAAGAAAAAAAGTCTTAAAACTCGAAATATGTTGTTTCTTAGGAACCAATGTGCTTTCATTATAGTCCATCGCAGTCATCTGAACCGCTGTGTTTACGCGCAATTGCAGTGATAGTCCTAATGCATTTCAACCATTGCCGTTAACTCTGTATCAGTTATAACAAGAAATTTGAGCTAATGCTCACGAGACGCGCGAAAGCCTATAGCAGTTCCGGTTTACGCTAAGTTGATATACAAATACCAAATTTTCTATTTCTAACGATAGCAGCGTGGCGCCACCTTGTGAATGATATAGACTTGTGTCGCATCCCGAAATCACCAAAAAATCCATAAAACCCCTTATTTTGGCATTCAAGGTCATTCAAGGTTTTTGAATTTGACGCCAATCGAAAGCCAGTGTACGACATCCTATTAGTGATTAATAGTAACCTAGGCCCTATCTCGCACCGTTACTGAGATACATGGACTTATTGGCCAAAAATCGCAAATTTTGCCCACCCCCTCTCATTTAGCGCCCTCGTTCGAGGTGACCCCCCTTCGAATTTATGAAAAAGCTTTACGGTTCCTGAAACTAGAGTCTTCCAGGCAGCCGACGGTGAAGATTTGGTGATCCTAGCTTGCACCGTTTTTGACTGATCCACCCGTGTGACAGACAGACAGACCGACAGAATTGTGATGGCTAAGATGCGCTGAAAGCAGTTGCTGCTTTCGCGAGTAAAAATTATCATAGTTTTCGGCGGTGGTGATAGTGCGTGGAGTTCTTTTCACAGAATTATTAGTTCTTTTGTAATTCTGATACAGCTGAGTGTGATACTTGTGTTTGTATTTGGATAAATGTAGCGTAGGTTGATGAACAGTGAAGCTGCGAAAACTATGCAGCTATATTTTGTCATTTCTGTCTGTAGGCGGAACATCGTGCGGCCGAAGCCGAAAGAACCGTATCCAAGCTGCAGAAAGAGATCGACAGACTGGAAGGTTTGTTTCAGTTTGATGTATACTGTTTGTCCTTACATTCTTCCGGCTGTTGCAGACAAGCTAGTTCGTTCACCTCGTTGTAAAGCAACGTTTGCTCAGCCGCAGCATCTATGTGACCCAGCTATAGGCATATACTAGTAGCTGTTACTTGATTACTGATAGGGGCCCATTATTCAGCACCGAAGTATTTTAAAAAAAATATTTTGCGACTTATTTTCCGGCTGTCCGGCTACATTACCTGCTTTTTCCGTACGTTCGTCTATCGGTCTGTCTGCAGTCTGTTTGCCTCGCGCGGGCTCCTGATTCGAAAACAAAAAATGTTGGGAAAAAACGAAAATTGGCGTGGATGTTCACCAGAGCAGCAGTAACCTGTATACCAATTTTCAGCTCCAAAAATAAAAAGCTTAAGTCATCAGACGGCAAAAACCTTCAGAAAATGATGCATATTTAGCGTAAATCAATGTTTGAATTGCCGGGTAAGTTAGGGGGTGAACCCCCAACTGTTTTCTCAACCCCCTGACACTATAGCAAATTATGTACTATATACTATGCAAAAAAACAGTCAAAATTGTTTTCGTCATAACTTTGTCAAATTTCAACCAACTTTGATAATTTTTGGCTCAGACATGGTCAAGACGACAGAATAATGTAAAATGTACTCTTTTTTCACCTAGCCTAATTTACGTCAACGCACTACCGTGTGAAACACAGATGCTTTAAATTGTTAGGCTTACATTACGTGCTGATTATTTGTATCAGATTGTTCATCTTTGCATCATCAATTCGACAGAAGGTGCTACGTGATTTAATAATTTTGTGGTATTAAATATTTTATGATAAAAATAGCAGACAACAAAATAGCTGACTGATGAGCTTAAAACGTCTAATCAATAAGTGAATGCCGTTTGATCAGACTCAGTCAGTCGACGATTCCGCTATCAGTCAATGGCGTTGCATCTAAACCGTTGTCTTTGTATGCGGGCTCACTTTGGACATAAATTCTGATGATTTGCAAACATGTTGTTATACAAACTTCTAACTTTGTTTAATAATTTACACTGAGTATTATTTTGTGCTTAATTAAGTCGTTACAGCGTTTTTTTGAAAAATAACTCAGCGTTATGCAACAATTTGAAACATCTATGTTTCAAACGGTAGTGCGTTCACATAAATTATGAGAGGTAGAAAGTGAGTGCACCTTGCATAATTTCATCGTCTTGGCCATCTTGTTGCCAAAAATTGTCAAATTTAGTAAAAATTTGACAAAGTTATAAAGTTATGACAGAAACAATTTTGACTGTTTTTTTTTCTGAGACACGGTGTGGAGTAAAAATCACGAGGTCAACATATCGGGCATATACACAGAACTCGCTGAGAGACAACCACAGTAATTGAGGCGACTTCAGACTTGGTGATTAATTACGTACAGTTAATCTTACGCTACAACGCAGTCGGAAATAAAACTGATAACATCTGAACGGATTAATGCAGTTTGTAAATCAAAATATCATATTAGCCACTGGAGCTGGACATGTTGTTTGCTTTCGTTATTCATCCACGTAGGCATAGCCTACGTCAACGACGAAACAAAGAACGTTCCGATGGCAGCCAACGGATTCAATGTTAGAACAACCGACGTGTTCTTTCACTGCACGACGGCGAAATAACGTACTTGTATCTATGCGTTTTTAAAGAAGTCGAGATGGTAATACTGCAAGCTTGCACCAAGTACTTTAATGTTGTCAGCGTGAGAGAATCAGCGCGCCGTGCCTAGCAGACTCGTTGGAAGACAGACTTAAGGGGATGTCAGACGAACGACAAAGTCGGCCGACTTTTGTGGGCTGGGCGTGGTTTAGTTGCCTGACAAAATCGGCCGACAAAATCGGTGAACCATGACACACGGCCGATATTTTCGTCTGCTTCTTCGTACGATATCAGCTAGCACAACAGCCGAATGCAGATCGCAAAATAATACTTGCATCACTTTTTTCTGCATCTGATGAACGAAAATACGAAAATAATAACAAACACAATAAATAACTAAAATAAATATTCATCTTCCGTTGTAAACAATCACCATGGCAACATAAACAAAATTTGTTGTCCGATATACGAAAAGTCGGTCGACAAAATCGTCGAAGATAGAACATGCTCTATCTTGGCCGACTAAATCGGGCGATTTTTGCATGACACACGACAGATTTTTGTCGGGCGATTTTGTTGGCAGACAAAATCGGCCGGTTTTGTCGTTCGTCTGACATCCCCTTGAGTAGCATTAGCCTAATTACATCATCCGCCAAGTGAACATAGTAAACGGAGGAGATAAATGTCGTTCTGTGTCTGTGCGCAGCGCCATGACGTCATAATAGTAAGCCTAATGACGTCAGTCACTGATTGTGCATTGTCCGTGACGTCACCAGCAGCAACGTCTGCAACGAGAACCGCAAACGCTATATAAGTATCAAAGCTATACTATTGACTACTAACATTAGAAAAGAAGAAATTTTGGTTAATTATATCAAGTACTAATTTCACAAAATGCGTTAGAATTACTATTCTATAGTAGGCTTAATTCACTTGGCGGAGATATGCACTCTCATAAAAGCGCCTTCTAGTTAATACTGTAACGCATAACTCTCAACATTATGCTACTCAGGTGTACGTAAGTATAAGCAACAGCTGTAAGTAGAAAACAATAATTGCGAACATTCATCCCGCTGGGACGGAACGTCAACTGACTGACGGTGGATACCTAGCATTCCCTACATAATCATATACTCACCAAAACATTTTTTTCGGAAATTTGACTGGGCACCCACTTTGGTGACATTCGGCTTGTCGTAGCCAAAATCAAGCGAACGATAAAGCACGTCGAAGTGTAAAATTGACTAAATGAGGCAACACTCAAGTGACTCAACACAGGAGCATCTATCTCCCCCTAAGTCCTTGGAGCAAGTTTTCCCCTAACTTAAGGTGAGACGTCGCAGGCACCAAAAACGAGGCGCCGTAGGCGTCGAGGAGGTGAGAAATAGGGGTATCCCTTTTCCCAGCCGACTAGTGGATTTAAAGGAGCGTCGTGAACTACCCAGCAGGGTTCGGGGCGTAGCCCCGGCGAAAAACGGATTTGGTGCTTTCGATGCGTCACAGAACACTTCTGCCTGCAAGATATCGTAAACCATGAGAACAGAGTCTTACAAACTGAGGAGCAGTATGCCTATGTCATGAAAACTGGACAGAGAAGTCGAGAATTAACCTATATTACCGTGCATGTCAGTCAATAACATTCCGCTCTGCAAGGAAATTATTCAGGGCCCCTTTTCCTGATTTCTCTCCCTTCACAGCTCCCTTCACTTTTGCCCTCACCTCCTGTTCCATCCCTTTCCATCTGTTTTTTCCCTCTATGCTCCCTTCCCTTACAAGTAGGTCCTCTCAATGCAGTTAGAAGGTCTGGGGAGCGCTGCGAGCCTAACACGTATTTTAGACCATTTTGGCGCCCCAGAAACCGCATTTGGTGGCATCAGATTTCGTGTTTTTGCTGTGCGAAAAATATAAGCACAATAATTTTAAGCCCTTAGACCTGCGGCCCCCCGGCACTGCGGAGTCTGAAGGGTCAGCAGTTACACGACTGAATCCATACCGGCATGTTACGCCCAGCGGTGGTGCAGCATTCTAAGGACGCTAAACGATTCCTCGAGTAGCGGATAACATCCAAGCGGATACTGGCAACTGATCAGTGGACTCGTTTAGATTTTGAGCGTAGGCCTATTTAGAGACTTTCTAGTCGTAATTCCCCAGTGACTGGGCATCCGGATTTTCTGTTGCTGGACCAACTGTCTGGAACTCACTGCCTGATAACCTTACTGTGATCCGGAATGTTCTGGAAACATTTTCAGACAGTCGATAAAAACGTTTTGTTTTTCACAGTACTAGTGTGTTCAGCGCATTATAGGTTTTTACGACAATGCGCTATATAAATTTACATTTGACATTTGACATCCACATTGGGATGACTGGGCAGTGGGCACCCAATGTAAAAAATGCCCCGACACTCACAAATACGCACCACACGAACACGCACTGCACGGTGTACACACACACATTGTACTGTAGATAGATACACGAGTTATTCACACCAGTCGTACCACTCGGGGTACGTCGCACTAGTGTCAGCGGTGACGGGCCGTCATTGACCCAAAGTCTGCAGTATGATCATTCATAACAGCACAAGCCGGTAGGCACATAGCGATGTCAGTCACGTGATGACTGTTTTCTACAGGGTGGTCCATAAAAAACGTGGCACTTCACTTTTGTCCACCACGCACAGAATAAATAAGTGACCGTGAGAACTCCAAGTGTCCACCGCTAGCTTTCGCACATGCAATTTATATGATACAGTATCTTTTGGTGAGAACAGCCTTGTTATTATTGATAACAAGTTGCCCAGATCAGATGCAGTGCGCTTGTTTGCGTTTAGCGACGACTTAAGGTTTTGGTAAGAAAATGTCAGTAAGCACGATGGAAAATTTACAGAAAATACTACACAGACATTGTTTAAGGTTGTTAGCTCTCCAAAGTAGTGGCATTTTAGTGTTATACACCATTTACTAGGCCTGTGACAGCTAGGCTGCCACTAGAAATCCCGCACGTGTACAGTTGGCGTAAATCCCGTTTTTTTGCCTATACGACGTTGCGTAACTTTCTGAATCTTTACTTGAACGTAAATACTTTCTTTTAGCTTACATTATTTTCGTACAATTTTAACGTAGCCCTGACGAACTCTTTCTTTTCTAATTCAGAGTACAGCTATAGGCTAAATGTATAGGGGTACTGCCATTTTTGATAGTTCGATCGTGAACGCATTGTTGAGTCCTTCTTTCTTCGTTAATTTCTCCTTTAATGGTCCAAACCGCGCATTTCTTTTACGATGGATCTTTGCCTTGATGTATCTACATTCTTTTCATCGTTTCAATAATTCTGTTGATCCCTTAGTTATTTCATAAACTGCAGTTTTAAAACACTTTCTGTCCCAATTTTTGATAACAGTCGCTGCAAATTTGCTGCTATAGCGACAAAGCCTACAGCGCCATAGCCTGTGGCACTGGTGGGCTTACAGCTTGCAGCGAGTGTAAACAGCGAACAGACACACGGAAATCGCACTGACTGACTTAAGACCGGCGAGAAAAATAGGCGAAGTCTAAAAGACAGACATCGCAATACAAAAGACGCGATAACGATAACTGATGCCGCACGACACAAGGAACGAACAACGCAATTCACAATTACTGATGATCAGCTGCTACGCTGAATAATATTCTATTTTGCTTTCGAGCTGATTTCAAATACCACTCGTTGTGAAGGCTTAAACCAGGATATGAATTTGATTGTTCCCACATTGCAGTGACAACAGTTTGCTGAGTGACTAGAACATAGCTGCAGTAGGGATTACAGTTTTGTCTACTGGAGTCTGTTCAAAACCCTCACGTCAATCACACGAGTGTTTTACGTAGCTGACTCCGGTACAAAATCTGACAGCGTGTTGGGGTCAAAACAGCCGGAGAAGGGGGTTCAACTTTCGACTTCTGGCAATTCTAGCAGTGCGAAGGACTAAGGACTCAAGACACAGGAAAGATAGGGTGTATTCCCAAATTGTGTCGCATTCGCGGCATACTCTATGTTTGTTTCTGGGTCTTGCATTCTTTCTTCCATTCTCTTTTGTGGCTTCGTAGTCTTGGTGTGGCTTGGTAGTCTAGAGGTTAGCGTGTCGGACCCAATAACCGCGAGGACGTGGGTTCGATCCCTAACCACTGCACTCTCAAGTAACAACCTTGGGCAAGTTGTTCACACACTACAGCCCGTCGGTGCGATGCCTCAGTTTGGGGGCCCTGCCGACTAAATATCCAAATCCAAAATCCAAATCTCTCTCTCTCTATGCACTAACGAGTCGTCATGTGTGCAGCACGTGGGCTGGTCACGGCGCTGAGCGCGCAGCAGCTAGGTACTGTAGATATGTAGGTATAGGTACGAAGACGGCAAAGAACTATGTTGATCGACCAATTAAGTCGTCTCTATGACTCGTCAGCGCCGCCGCCACCACTCGGCAGCGTGTAGGCGATCCAATAGACGACGTTGAAGAGAAGGAACGCAGTCGGAAAACTCTTGCGAGAAACTTTGTCGATGCTGCGAGCTCGTCGCTTGCTCGCCTCGACGTCGACTGTCACCGTGTACTGCTGCCGTGTCCGAGCGTCGCCACAGCCGCCACATGACAGGCCCTACGTCGTCACAACATCATCATCATCATCATCGTCGTCGTCGTCGTTCTAGCGATGGGATATGTGATAAGCAACGCAACGCATAGATGTGATAAACGTTTACAACGTTTACAAAAAAATCTTTGTAAACGCGTTTATTATTTTGTCAAAGTTCATCTCAATAAAAATCACATGAGCGAAACGAAGCAAAATTATGACGGGAAGCCAAGCCATAGTGCATTGCGTTCGATCACTGATAGAGTTCATTGGGTCACGGTGCTAGTGATGGTAAAC
>Ga0209671_1003641_pt1 | contig 14918 bp, 5 predicted proteins | sample WorMetHERISLAND2_2_FD_187401 | JGI IMG/M metagenome (GOLD analysis project Ga0209671, IMG submission 187401) | Marine gutless worms symbiont microbial communities from Max Planck institute for Marine Microbiology, Germany - Olavius geniculatus... | ecosystem: Host-associated > Annelida >... | reverse complement strand
GCAATATATACAACTTCCTTCAACTTCGTATACAAACATTAACTGCCCAAAACCTGCGTGAATGCGTAGCAATAACGTGTACCTGCCACGCCCTCTGCTTTGTTTATATTACTTGACCTACTTTCGAAAATGGTGTCACGTGTTTACGAAATCGCTTATTGAAGAAATTCGCCGCGGGCGATTCATTTCTCCAGAAATTTGTGAAATTATCCCTAGTATCTATGACGCTGCGCTGGACGCTGTTGGGGATACTAGTGCGCTAATTATTTGCGTAGGCCTAATTACTTTGCACGTAGCTCAATCTTCATGGCTACGAATCACGATACGTTAGCGTTACACACGGACGGACAATATTAGCATGGTGACAAAACCGCGCTTTGCATAAAACATATTCGCCGCCGAAGTCCTCAGGTGACAAATAAAAAGCGCGTCACAGCAACAGCTGCCACAACGGAAGATAAAGTTTCGCCAGCCGTGATTATTCGTTTGACTGCATACGATGTAAACGCAGATTATCCGCGATTTCACCGTTCCAATGTTTTGATTTTTTAAGAAACAAAAATGAGAGTACTGTTATGTGAAACATATTCTGCGGACCGGTAACCATGTCGGTGTATAACCAATGTAGGGATCGGGGTGTGCCTAGTGCTGCTGGAAACTGGATAGCTATACTGACAATACTGCTGCTAGCGATAGGTAGGGCCTACTGTGGTAACTGGTTGTACATTAGACTGCTGTCTTAAGTAGTAAGGATGATCGTCCATAGCGGTGGGCCTATGTGTGTTTACAATCCGACAGGAAGATTCCACTAGGATTTTCCCCGACTATTTTACGCCCAGGGCTCGTCCACGGTCAGTGGAAGGGTCCGGACAGCTATAGGGGAATTAAGTAGACCCAGCCGACCGCCCGACTAATAAGGGAAGATACATCAATTTGATATCAAGACGGAAACACAGTAAAGACCCTAGCAATAGGACAAACTAAAAGAGAACAAGGACTAGAAATCGGGCGCACCTGTCACTTTCAGTCCGGCAGAGAAAACGTCCAAAAACAATCAGCAAATGTGTGCCACTTCTTCCGAAATCCATCAATAATATTCGTCTCGGTTCACTGTAACAGTTCGAAGATACAAATGACTTCCGCTCGAGGCCAATCACAATGGCAGACCGCGATGACTGTTCACAATATCGCTAGGTACTTGCTGTCACTCAAGACGTTTACTTACTTACTTAACAGCGAAAAACTTTAGGGGGATACTTTTAGGGCGCACCTTGTAATTATGGCTTTAAGTGCAAACTCCATTCTCCGATGTATTGTGGACTTGTTGTACAACAAGTCTACAACAAATCGAAGCAGTGCAGTTTGGGCTTTGGCGGATGTCTGGAGAAGATCGTATTACAAGTGTGACTATAGCCAGTGTGAGATAGTTTTTGTTTACGTGATGCTCCCATTGCTATGGTGGAGTTTGTAACGCGTTTATTATTGATTTATCGCTGACTGCCTGTTTTCGCGCCTGTTGTTTTTCATCTCGCCCGTTTATTTACTGGAGTCTAATTTTTACGGGCACTGAGCATCCCATCTGCATCAGTTATTGCTGTTAAATAGAGGCTTTATTTTTCGCTGTATCTTTGTTCGTCCCCTTTGTGGCCCTGCCGTTCTCGAGTGATGTTTGGTTTAGCGCCACTGTCCTTCATCTTCATCGAATGGATCCGCGATTGCTGCATCAATGAGGTTCTCATCAAAAAGTTTCGGAGACGTATAGATATTTCGAATTTGCTCGACATATTTTTATTCTATTACAGATAGCATATTTATGCCAAATTTGAGCTGTAATAACTTGCTTGATAAGCAATTATTTTGGATCAGTTTTACGTTGTATAAATTAACGTTGGCTCTGTATATATAGGGCCTATTAACATTCTGAGACATAAAAAACGTTCTCAAATGTTTCTTTTTATTTCGAATTATATTACGCAATTTATATTTATTTCTTCTGCGACTTTCGGAAGTATTTCGGCGGTATTTTGTCGCTTGTATTTTCGTGGAATTGCCGACTACGGCGACTAGACTCTAGTGATTGTGGTGATAGGGGGTAACGCGGTACAAGTCTTTGTGAGCGTCCCTATGAGCAGTACAGTAGACAGCAGAACTACAGTCTACTGTAGTTCTGCTGTCTGCTGTACTGCTCATATCTATGAATATATCGATGAATAGCTTGCGTGTTCGTGAGCACTCCATAGCTTATACACTAGAGCTTGGCGCCCCTCGTATAATACAAGCTTATACTAACTGGGTCATACAGTTATATCGCGTTCAGCAAGTTGTTATAATCATCACATCTCCTCTATCATGCTGAGTGAAACAAAACACTAAGCATCAGATGTTGATTGATTTTCGAATTTTTTTTACAGGTACAGGTAAAGGTAAAGGATCCCATACTCAATAACAAGCGTATGGGGGCGGGAGCTGATTCCGGTCTGTAGGCAGTCAACCCGCAGGTGACGTGGTTATAAACCCGGTGGTAGACTGCCATTACCTTCCACCAGACCCGCGGTTACCTATCCAGCCAAAAGATCGTCACTGCCCTTTGACCGGTACCAAATTATACTGCTCGGTGACAGAGGCACATGTGTGTGAACAACCTGCCCAAGGTCGTTACCTGGCAGTGCACCGGGCGAGATTCGAACCGGGGACTTTTCGGTCAACAGTCTGGCCCGCTACCGTTACACCACCAAGTCACATTTCACTGGTACTCATCGGTAAATTTGCAATAAGGTGATCGTTAATGATCCAAACACATTTCAGTGTTTTTTTGGCTACGCTATCTTTGCTATTACTATGTAGGGGTGCTAGTAATCATTTTGTAAGATTGCAAATGTAGGCCTACTACTGGGTATGCCTGCATCGAAAATCAGTAAATATTTGATCAACTAACTCATGATGCTGTAAAAGCTGGATGGTTAGTTTGTTTTCGCGTGATCAACACGTAATAAACTCGACTTCATTGCTGTTATCACAGCACTTGCGGCGGTTTGCAGGTAATAAATTTGTGGCGCAGATGCCGGGTGAACGCGCTGCAAACGTGGTGAGACAATGACGTCAAAGTTATCATCGCAGCAGCAGCAGCTGCAGCAGCAGCAGTACCAGGACGCTCAGCAGCTGGTCAATCTCGACTACCTCACTGAAGCCGAGCGCCAGCTTATCGTCGCCGTGCTCGATAGAGACGCCGCCATTCGTCAGAAGGAGCAGACCAGAATTAAGTCAGTATCCAAGTGTTCAAGTCTTTGCAGTGTCGTCGTAACTGTTCCGCTCTAATTAAAAACCGAACGAAACCGGTCTTCTTTGCCACCTTAGTGACGCTCATTCAGTATAGCATACACTTCACTTCACTTCTGCAAATTTTGTTTGCCAAAATTGTGAACAACAATAATGAACGTCAAAAATCAAAGGTGTCAAGTTTTACGCGATATGCTATAATTTCGTGCTGTTTTCTTGGCGTCCGTTGACTGATTTCTAATTTTAATTTTCTAACTGAACATTCGCAAACCGTTATTGTTGCCACGAAGAACGTTCACGCCAACTGCTTCTACTTTTTTGTTAGGAGCCTGCATGCGAAATTACAGACGTACGGACGGGCGCACGGACAATACTAGTAGTGAATGCGGAGACATAAACCTGTGTCGTCGTTGCCGCTGTGGTTGACAGTCAGATAAAACGTGAGATGCGAGAGCTGCGCATGCGCGGAGTGATACGCGGTAACCATGACGACGCGTCGAAGAAGTGTTCTCGGTGCAGCAAGAAGTTCGTCTGGCTGTTGAACGTCGCTCGTGTCTGCGCACGCTGCAGCCATCGCGTTTGTGACAAGTGCTGTCAGCAGCTGCCGCAGAAACGATGGATCTGCTCGCTCTGCTTCAAACAACTGTACGTCCGCTTGCCAGTATATACAGTATATATGCTTGTATATACGAGATGTAATAGAAAAACGTTTTACAAGTTTAAAAACGCATTTTGTATAACAACATTAAACACAATCTGCAAACTAATAATTTGTGAAGGGAAAAAACTTGACCATGTCGGCAACATGCTCTCAAAATTTTCGCTTAAAATTACTGTAAGCCTACAGTAATATGGCCTAACGACACGCAGTCGACGGTTATTTTTTCCACGCTTTGTAGCTACGTCGTACATGTACCATAATCGAATAACTAACAAATATACACCGTGCCCGGAAAAAGAGTCTACACTTTTTCATGAATAAGTTGAACAAATGTAAATTTACTTTTGTAATTTTTGGCACACGTTATCATAATGATACGCTTTACTAAAACATCTAAAACTTGTCTTCAAAATTTACTTCTTACTGAGTATAGCTAATGTAATCGTGACGTCATGGAAAGTGCCATTTTCGCGGAAAGATAACGTCTAAATGACCCTCTGCAATACGAAAACGGGAAAACTACTGAAAGAAAGTTGCAGTAAAAAGCTTGAGACATGGATGGCATAAAATAAGTTACTTATTATCAAAAATTTTTAACCTAATCTTGATTTTCGCCATGTTAAATGTGGCCGTCGCGTGCACTATGGGAACGTCGTTGTGCAGCAGCCGTTATCAGCGAGCAGCGTCATTTCTGCAGCATGTGTTATAAGGTGTTTACATTTGCTGGAAGTTTGCTGGATGTTTGCCAGATCGTGTAAACACCCCATTAGCGTCGCGGTAGTGTAGATTTGTAAAAAGTTGTTGAGTCAAAAGTTAGTTAATAGGAGGTTTTGTCACTGTTGCTGATAAATGAGGCAGCCACAGGCAAAAAAGACTATTTTTCTGTATTTCTGTTTATTTTGGTATGGAGTAAAGTGAGAATACGAAGTGTTTTATTTTACACGGTAAAGTGGCGTCAGTATTCGGACAAAGTGGACTGTCAGTACAGTGTCAGTTGCGGGTTACTTTTTAATGTTGCCTACCAAAAATTATAAACATACGTTCAAATTTGTAAAAGTTATTAATCGAAACATTCTTAGCGTTTTTCACCTTTGATACAATAAAAACGACATCTTCGAGTTTAACAAAGTGATTATTCAGGACGACTCATGCCAAAAATTATGAAAATATGTTTAAGTTTGTCAAAGATATGTCGAAAATACCGTAAACTCTTTTTTCCGGACACGGTGTATAAGCAGTATAAGGTTTGATTTGCATAAGCTTGATCGCCTCGTCTTCTGTGATCGAAGAACGGATACTGTCGGGGGTCGGGGTGCAGTGCGTCGCGTGATTGGCCTAAAAATGAACGCAAGTGCCGTGCAGTCGCAGCCACACCGTGCGATGCTGCTTGTGTTTGCGGCTTTGCTTCCGCGTGACGTCACACGTTATTATGTGCTGCAATAGTTTGATGTACGGGTCTCGAATTGGCGATTATTCCACCCAACATTTGGAGATGTTTCTGCTACTATAGTCGTCGATGTTGGAGCTCCGGGCAGTGAACATCTTAAGCTAATTTCTCGTGCAATAATAAACCTATACGGCCACGATATATCAACGTTAGGAAGGGACAGGCAACCTTACCGTGGCGTTCATGATGCGCTTTGCACCATGTGCATAGCGAGGTGTCATTAGCTCATGCTAATCAGCTGCCATTTCCGATATCGTAGAGCGTTTGCGGTCAAAAGTCTAAGTCATATAAGCAGCAAAACCAAGTACCTGATTATTAGGCTTTAGCTTTACCTTTACTTTTTACGCGCAACAGCAGCTACTGCTGCAGCGCGTCTTAGCCATCGCGATTCTGTCCGTTCGTCCGTCCGTTTGTCTGTCTGTCTGTCACACGGGTGGATCAGTCCAAAACGATGCAAGGTAGGATCGCCGATTTTTTTTACCTCGGCTGCCTGGAAGACTCTAGTTTCACGATCCGTGAAGCTTTTCCATAAATTCGAAAGGGGTCACCCCGAGAGAGGGCGCTAAATGAGAGGGGTAGGTAAAAGGGGGGTAGGAAATTTGTGAATGTAAAAGAAACATCGTTGCTAGGTTCGCACCGGGCTTTTCAAACATGCACCGCTGTTGCGCGTTCCCCTTTGCGTTAGCTGGGCTTTTCTTGTAAAAACCGAACTATAGTCTGTTGGCGCCTTATAAAAGCCAGTGTTTACTTTAAGTAAAGTGCATGCGTGCATGTCGGCAGAGAGCTGGAGGCGATGACAGGGCAATGGTTCTACGTCGTCAGCGCCAAAAACAAACAAGATCGCAAGAGCAACGAAGTCGCCTGCGGGTCAGACATCATTCGAGCGTCAATCAGAACTTCCAATCGACCAACGAAGCTGACGCCTGACGGTAATAATTAATTTGATCAGTAGCCTTTCATAGTGATTGAGACTTTAACAGGGCAAATGGGGCAATGCGTAACTTGAGGCACAGTGTATAGTCATTTACGCCAAGTTTCGTCAAAATGTTGCATGCCAAAAATTACAAAGAAAATCGGCCAATGTTTCGCGGAGTTATTCACTAGACCTGTGCTATTCATAATCGAAATCACGTATGAAGACAGACAGTGCATTATATTGTCTAGAGATGCGCAAACAGATAAGTCGTGGACACTTTGCAAACAAGAAATTTGAACTAATGCTCACGAAACGCGCGAAAGTCTATAGCAGTTTCGGTTTAGTAGTTTAGCTGAAAATTGGGATGTTCACGCTAAGTTAATATACAAATACCAAATTCTCTATCTAGATCACATAACGATAGTTCCGTGGCGCCACCTTGTGAATGATATAGACTTGTGTCGCAGCCCGAAATCGCCAAAAAATCCATAAAACCCCCTATTTTGGCGTTCAAGGTCATTCAAGGTTATTGAATTTGGCGCCAATCGAGAGCCAGTGTACGACTTCCTGTTAGTGATTAATAGTAACCTAGGCCCTATCTTACACCGTTAGTGAGATACAGCGACTTATTAGCCAAAAATCGCAAATTTTACCTACCCCCTCTCATTTAGCGCCCTCATTTGGGGTGACCACTTTAGAATTTATGGAAAAGGTTTACGGTTTCTGACACTAGAGTCTTCCAAGCAGCCGATGGTGAAGATTTGGTGATTCCAGCTTGTAGTACTTTTGACTGATCTTCCCGTGTGACGGACAGACGGACGGACGGACGGACAGACAGAATTGCGATGGCTAAGACGCGCTGAAAGCAGTAGCTGCTTTCGCGCGTGAAAACCGGAGCAAAATGAAAATTTCTGGTGTGGGAGAATTTGGTTACAAATAGTTGGACCCCACCGCAAACTGGGAAGGTGCAAGATACGACGCACACGACCTAAGATCATATAAAAAGCAAATAACAATCAATCATTTATTTTACTCAGACATACTGCCCATAAAACACAGACAATAACGGACAGAAATATAATTAAAATAGAATTAGAAAAGCAAAAGCAACTATAAGGTATACGATTAGCCTACTCGCGCGTTACTGCACGAAGTCCATAGTATTCATCAGATGTCAGCACCATTTTCTACTATCTTCGGCAGAGGTTTGAGACTTCTAACAGCTTCTATAGTAGTTTAGCCATTGGCAAGTTCGCAGTTTTGAAGGTCGTCTGTTTTCAGCCGATGGGAAGCTTCAGTGAATGACGCAAGCTGATTGGCCGTGTAATGACGATGTCGTGAATGACAGAAGGCGTTGTTATAATGACGCGTGTAATAACACGTCACTATGACGTCACTCGCAGCAGCAGCAGCAGCCGCTGCAGGTGGCTTGCTGCAGAGATCGAGACGTTGCATGCCTGCTGAACTATGCGGGCGTAGCTGCCATTTACTACTCAATGGCGCATTGTTGATGTATTCTGTCGCCCATGCGCCTCTGGCGTCGCCTAGGCCTGGGGCCAAGTCCCAAGCATTCTCGACCCTGACGCTTACTTCGTTTCGTAACAGCTCCAACGAATCACGGAAATGCAGTGCAAAACACAACAGTGAAGATGTACGCCCAGATATTGATTGACAAATAGACTATTATATTCACGCCTACAAAAGAGTCTGCGGACATCCAGCGGACATCGGTATTTGGTATCCGTCGACACGCGACATGAAGTAGAGGGTTGCGCGGGGACAACATCCCAACTGTGCTGCATCTCTCATCTCTTGTCTTCATCCGTTCCCAACCGAGACTCCACGAAGCTTTCTTGTAAAACAGGATATTTGTCGGCGACCTTACAATTCCGAAACTACAACTAACATGAGCAAATAGGAGAGCCCTTCACACTGCATAATGTTAGTGTCTGGGCCTACATTGCCATGTGACTAAGTGTAGGCCTACGTGCAAAATCTCTCAGTTCGGCAAACGTGAAAGATAACAAATGCCAGATGAAATGTAGAAGCTACGTCGATTGGATTGCACTGATGGTGCCACCTGTCAGCCTTTCGACAGTCAGTAACCAACCAGACTTTCACACATGCTGGACCTCGTGTCTGGAACACTCTGCCGGAGGACATAATATCGATACTCCAGTCGCTATTCTGAAGTAGCGCTGTTATAAGGGCACTTCTGACTGATAATTGATAATTGAAGGAAAACGGAAATGGAAAAAAACGCATCACTGATCAAAATTGATTCTTCTTGCTGCGATATTTCAAACAGCAAAAAATCCAAACTCCCGCCGCAAAAAAGTCGACATTATGCCCGCAGTGCCACTGCATTAATTTTTTTTTGTATTTAGTGTATACCGTAGAAAAACCGCGGCTGCTACTGTATTACCGTAGTTCCCATTAAGTCTGTGCAACTCTATAAATGAATTCTGATATGTTGCTGTTTCGTATTAAAACGCTGCTGAACATACCGTGAAGTCCGTGATGTCGACATATCTTGAAGTTTCGAAACAAGAATACTGTACAAAAATCAGCTGCAGTGTTTTGTTTACTATACCGAGCAACACGTCTGTATTACATAATTATAGGCCTGTTAAGGCATAAGCTTATTAAGAATTGAACTAAACGCACGACATGCTGCCCGCCCGTCAGCGCTCTGAAGTCTTTCTTCCATAGGCCTACTGGCGCTGTAACCTGTAATGTCTTGTATTGTCATTAGGCATATTATTGTTGTTATTATCGTTCCTGCTATATACGTCTTGCTTCACATGTTTTCCCTTCGTTCTGCAAAAATACTTGTATATATACATGTATGGCATATGCCGGGCGATGAAAAGTGGTAAACATTGAAGATAGCGATCTGCCTTTGGGTGTGTAAAACTCTGCTGCTCTCGTTGTCAGTCTATTCCGATTTCATTACATTTCGGTCTCCGAGGCCTCAGTAAAATCTTCGCGATCGCTTGCAGACGCGTAGTTAGGCTAAACATAGACCTACCCCAATAAGATATTCAACATTGTTAAGCGTAACAGTCCTAAAACGAAAAAGCCTAGACATACACTGTACATACGCAATGTTTTATTCACCCGAATCAGTCCATGCACTTCCCAGTTTCACAACGCGCATTGATGAGAAAATTTTTCTATAATCAGAAATTAACCACGTTATAGCGCTAATAGAGGCTAAAGATAGTGGAAACCTTTCAAGCAGTGTCAAAGCGTAGGCCATAGAAACAAAGGATCGCGTATTTTGGGACCTTTGAGCCTCCCCCTTTGAAACTGGAAAAAATAACGAAAAGGTAAAATATTCCTAAAGCGAATGGAGTAGGTCAGGTCTAACGCCAAAAAATTTTCTGCACGCCCGCTTCAAAGGTTTAACGCATTTTTAGATACGCGTAGAGAGAGGTTACCGTTACGGTGCATGCGAATACCGCGGTTATTATCGTTGGGTGGTCGGTACTGGGCGCATTTCGAGCGGTGGTTTGGTGTTGGCGGCATGACGGTACTGTCAGTGTACTGTAGTGTGTTGATGTTGTTCGTTCGTATGATAATGACGCCTGGCGTCCGATCAATGAGACCCGCCGGCCGGGCGGGTGAAAGAGCGACGCTTCTCGGCCAGCAAGCCGTCCTGCGCCCCGGCACACCGCCAGCGCCGCCTCGGCCCGGCCCGTCCAAGAATTTCTCGCCTCACGCCTCCGTTAGCCGCCGGCGCACGCCCCGCGCACGCCCCGCTTGCACGATGTAGTGTTCGCGTGTCTTCCACGCCTCCCGACGACGAGCAGTGAGGCGAGGAGACCGTGCGTCAACGTCGGACGGTCTGGAACTCAGCAGCGGCGGCGGCCCTAGAACACACGCAGACACACAGACTGACACCTGCAAGACTTTGCGTCGTCTGTATGCGGCCAGACACCATCACGTCTTGGAGTGACGCGTCGATACTACCGCTACTACCTGCGGAATGGAAGCGCTGGGTGGCTGGGTGGTACGATGGATGGGTAGACCTATGATGTGAAGTGTTGCACGACATGCCGTCATTGAGTTGCGCTGACGCTGCGTACTGCAAGCTGCTTCGAAATGTTCCAGCGATTCCGTAGCCTGATCGACGACGTCGTCGAGGTGACCAAAGAGACCGGTGCGTTCTACGACTCAACCTGTCTGCCGTATACTTTTAACGCTTTCGTCAGATACAGACTACAGTTTCTACTTAAGGTCATGATTACATGTAGCCTATACAGTGAAAAAATGAACGTAAAATCAAAGTGCACACGTTCCGTACTTGACATAGCCGATATCAACTGCCTATTCGCTGCAGTCGTCTTTCTTCGATCGTCATGTCTTTTGACTGTAGCAACAAGCTTGAAGAGCTCTGAAATTTTATTTTTGGCATGTCCGCGGTTTCTAGGCGTAAACGTAAACTTTCGGGACAACAATTAGTTGCCTTTTTGGCTGTTTTCCGTCCGTGCTTCGGTTACAGCATATCGTTATGTTTGCTTAAAGTTTAAAAAATCGAAACGCATAATTTCTGCGTTATTCTCCATCCCTGTTAACGCAAATAACACTTTGCTTCTAGGAACACATTTTATGAATTATTCGGGCTTTCTTATGTACACCGTGTCCCACAAAAAGTGAGCCACTTTTTCTGATAACTTTGGCAAATATGGACCAATTTTTACTAATTTTTCACTACTGCAGGAATGATAGAATAAATGCGTCCACCTCGTCTCAAATTTGTTGCTGCACTACCTTATAAAATTTCAATGTTAAACTGTACGTGCACTTTTCACATGTGCAGCCTCAAACGTTAATTTTGGTTTAGGGTGATAAGTTGAAAAGTATTTCTACTTGCTAGCTTTATTTTAGTTTACTGACTTTTCTCAGCTTGCTGACGTAATTTAACGTCGGTGCAATAAGTTTAGACCCGGTGCCCTGCACCAAAAAACCACTCGTTTAAGTTGTTCTCTGTTGGGTACTTATGTTTCGAATAATTCAATTGGTGACGTGCATGTCGGACACTATTACCGACGACTGCCGATATTAGTAAATTTGCCCCCGCGCGTTCTGTTTTCTGATTTACATTCCGAACTCTGTGAGCTAGCGCATGCAAGCAAGTATAGTCGCTTCAGTGCAGGGTCAGTGATCTGGGTGGGATGTGAAATGCAGGCACGTCGGTCGGCAGCACTTTCGACGATGTTCGGCGTGCGCTGGTCCGGACTCTGGACGCGTCGACGTCCGTGGACACGGGCGGTGGATCAGGACGGCCGTCGGTGGACATGGACATGCTGGGCGGCACGGCAGCGGCGTTCCCTGGCGACGAGGACCGTCAACTACTGCGTGACCTGCAGGGACGTCGCACTTCAGCTGTTAGCAGTGAGGTCAACAGACAGCCGCACACGTCAGCGACCACGTCACCAACTGCCGCCCCAGCAGCGCCACAGCCGGCGGCTCAGCAGCAGCAACAGGTAGAGGTGCGACGAGTGCGCCGTCAGACGTCAGACAGTCCCGTGACCAGTCCAGACGCTGTGCCGACAACGACGTCGACGTTGACGGCGACCTCGTCGACGTCGGTCGGACGACTGAACGCCGTGGAACAGTTTCGTCGCGACGAGGCGAAGCGAGCGTCGGTCATCAGTCACACGTCGTCGCTGTTGTCGAGCGACGGCACAATCAACGTCGTCACGGACAGCGAAGACGACGACGAGCAGAGAGCGCTGCCGCCGGCGTCCAGCCGTTCCAGACAACAGTTGCCTTCACCTAGTCACAAGTCCACCGTCGCCACGACCACGCTCACTGGCAACGGCGTCCTACCGTCGCCCCCGGCAGAACCGCTTCCGGTCAATGGCGTCGCAGACTCGTCGCTGCCACCACAACGTGACGTCACTTTCGCTTCCAATGTGTCGCCACTGCAGCCGAGTAAGTGCTGGCGTCAGTCGGTGGGTGGGTTGGTTGGTTGGTTGATCGGTCGGTGTGTTTTCTTTGCTTGACCGTCTGTGCTTTGCATGTTATTCGACGCGGCTCCGCCTTTCTCCTGGCATCGAGATCACGTGCCGTTTCTGACTTTGGCCATGTGACTCGATATTAATATGCACGACGCAAAGCTGATAGCAGCGTACAGGGGAAGAAACACAAAATTTCGACGTCGATATGTAATGAATATCACTGCTAACATAATGGAGGATTATCGTGTGATCTTCATTTTTGGGATAAGGTACACGTTTCGGGCGGGGCAGCGCTTAATACGTTGTCGTTGGGGCGGGGATGTTGGTGAATATCCTCAATACAACAATTAGCCCGTGGATTAATTACTTTTGCACTATGTACGCCACAAAGAGTTGCTGTGACAACTCTCTTATTCGACTTTCGTTGTATGCTTCTGTAAGTAGCTGCTCGTACTGTTATGCACGATACATATCTCTAGCAGAAAATATGGCCCTAATTGCATTATTTTATCAAAAATCGGGCGCGACTGTAAAACGGCATGTAAGATTGTTTTAAGTCTTGTAGTGCGTCGCGCGCTTTTTTGTTATCGAGGATCGTTTTATTTTCGTCGTGTTTCCTGTCGCTTGCTGATCGTATATGCTTGTTTGCTGCTCAGATTATCTGCGTTATGCATGCAACGTGCTTTGTATGGATTAACTTTGCGTTTTTTCTTGCAAGAGAACTGCGCTTACGTATGCGACACAACAAAAACTAAAACTATACCATAACTCGCAACAGTTTTAGGCCCAGTTTTTGCCAACGTTGTCGCACGTTTGGGCAGCGCTGTTTTAAGTTTTAGGTTTATTGCATGCAATTTCGTTTTTGTTTTGTTTCAGTTTTATCGCACGTCTAGGACACGCTTTATCCATCTGTGTAATCGTGTGGCGGGTGCCGAAGATCACTTTCTGCGTCTTAGCTACCGACTTTCCGTGACTTTCAAATCACGGCCTATTGTGGTCATTAGAGATTTCGAATCATTCAATAATTTAACGACCTCATTTGTCCGCCGCCGGTAACTCTGTCCAATCTCCGGGATAAGGTGAGTAGATTGTCTTGTGTTGCTGGGACACAGTGGTCGTCGCAGCTGTCACCCGTTGGCCGAGCGTTGTCTGTGTGTTGTCTGGCTATGAATATTTCATTCGGTGCTCGCTCGTCGCAAATACTGCACGACACAGCACTGGACTGCGACCACTGCCCGAGCCCGGAACATCTCATGTACACCGGCTCAAGATTTCCTGACATAATAGCTTGATGTTGCGGGGACGGATTTTGAGAGCGGAAATGTGGCGATGCAGGCACCAACGTGATGGGAATGATTGCACGAGTTAAAGCAGAGAACAGACATTTAAACTGGCAATAATGGAATTCAATGGAATTCAATGGAATTCAATGGACTTGTAAATTATACCCGGCAGTTCACGCTCTGTGGTGCTTACACTCTGACGAGTTCGTATACACTCGTTTTAGTCAAGGCTCTCAATAGCGGACGTTCTGGGCGTAAATACGCCTAAAAATTTCAGCCAGTACGCCCAAATTTGAAGAGGTGGAGTCGTGGACCTCACGACGTCTAAATCAATCTGCCTCCTGTTATGTTTATTTGTCTATAATAAACATGCTTGCCGTGGATATGGATATCCATGGATATGTCCATGTGTGGATATGAGATTTAAGCCGTCCTGTGGATATATCCATGAATATTATGCTGGCGCACCTGCTAATTAAACTGAATACTTATATGCTTTGTGTTTCTATAATATTTCCTTATCTGCCATTTTTACTGTGCAGTTTCGTCTTTATTTACGTTACTGAGTCAAATTAATAATCAGTGACATCAGCACGCTATTATTTAATCAGCCTAAATTAATTTATCAGTCCTATAACAGCAACGGATCTTAATTTTCGGTGCTTTAATACTGTTCGTTGAGCAACAAAGGGTTTATTTAATTGAAAGTTTATTTATAATTTTTATCAAACGTTTTTTCTGCTTACTAACATATTTAATGCTAGTAGGACGTACAAACCAAGAGCGCTTTAAAAGCGTCCACTCCACTATATATTTGTAGTCCTACATGAATGCAACCTGCGTCTTGGAAAACAAGAATTTCAACTGTTGCTGGGGTGTGCCGACCGTAGGTTCTCATTTATATCTGAAGGCCAGCGTCCGACTTCAGGTCGCGGAAAGAAAGCAATTTCCCAGAGTGACTACAGTCTTATTCACGCCATGGTGACACTGTTTTAGTAAACGCTAGAATCAACATAGGGATACGATACGGTTGGTAACGGATGCAGGCAGCAATGTTGCATTCAAAATTGCACCCAACCGCTGCAGATAGAAACGTGGTTATTGACAGCCTATGTAAAGTCGCCGTCGCCCTATCCAATAATACCATCGCCGACCCCCTACGATGTACCGTTTAGCCACAGTACATGCGTTACGGACAGAAAGACGACAGACACACGACATATCGTACCCCAGAAACAGGAGCAATAAAATTATGTAGATTTTCACGAAACTTGGGAAATACTAAACTAAGATAAAGTTAATGTGTGTTTGTTTTTTTATTTTTATTTATTTTTTTAACAATTTAAAGTAGGGAATATCTGTGTCA
>Ga0209671_1003639_pt1 | contig 14923 bp, 13 predicted proteins | sample WorMetHERISLAND2_2_FD_187401 | JGI IMG/M metagenome (GOLD analysis project Ga0209671, IMG submission 187401) | Marine gutless worms symbiont microbial communities from Max Planck institute for Marine Microbiology, Germany - Olavius geniculatus... | ecosystem: Host-associated > Annelida >... | reverse complement strand
GCACTACTGTTTCACGTAAAATGACTTGGCGTCGTCTATTAGGCTATTATTAATCCGAAGTTCATACATTAGAGCATAAATTACACAATAATTAGCGATTGTAATCAATCATTTGATTAAATTAACAAAAAAATTACATACATGAAATAAATAGATAATAAAAATAAATATCAAATTTTGCATTTAGAAGTAGAATATAAAAAACAAATATCAAAATAAAATAAAGTAAAATAACATAACAGTTTAGAAACATAGGTCTATGAAGATCTAAACATGGTTGTTCTCGGTTTTTAGATGCCTGCTTATCTGATGTACATAATGTTTGATATTAGCGGGTGATTACGACGTCAACTGCCATGACAGTCCAGTGCGATGTTTTGATTTTGTGCAAAGTTCATGTTGAAGTTGTTAAAAAGTCTGTCTTACTGTTCCCGAAAGTTAGTGTGTCCGAACTCAAACAAAACCTCTGACGACAAAGATTCATGAAATGTGCAATAAGATGCGATTACTGCAAGATTTACGAATAAGTGACCGTGTGATTTCGCCGGCAAGTCTTCCTTATCGGAACGTCATTTTTTCGGTTTAAAAGTTGTTTAATCAAGCAAATAAATGTTAATATACACTTTTCTAATTTTTTTGAATGAAAGAAAACTGCAATTACAATGCAAATTGAACGTTATATTACTATATTGATACTCTATTTTGTGCATCTCTGACCACTGTTTCTAGTGAATTCGCACCAGAACACTTTCCTCTCTCACCAGCTCTTCCAATTCAAAAACTTCAGTGTTTCCATATGGCGTTTTGACTGATATTTTTGCACAGCTATTCAAGCAATAAATTGTTCTATACAATTTCCCACTCACACCGTTGTTGCCCAGGTCACACATCACATCCTTTAGCCACGGTTTGTCGAAGCACTTCACAATATCATAGAATTGTGGGTTGGTGGCGTGGTGTAGTGGTAATGCGTCTGATCCGATCAGCAAAGTTACTGTACGCCGGGCCCGGTTAATACTGCGATGGGTGACTGCCTGTGGGCAGGTAAACCCTCTCGGTATGTAACCAACCGCCTAGGTCAACTCAGCCTTCCATCCTTTCGGGGTAGATAAATCGAATACTGGCCTATCTGGCTGGGGTTAAGACGGGGCGCATTCATCTCTGTCGGGTGGCAGGTAACACTGTGTGATCCCATGTGACAAGTGACGCTCCATAGCTCTATGACGGGTTCGCTCTTTAAGAGCTATATTCTGACCTTTACCCTTTACCTTTATGTGTTTCTGTAAATACTGATCATACTCAATCTTTGCTTTGAGTGTTAGAATATGGTCAGTTGTCCTTCTTCCTTTTCTTGCTCCTGCTTGGAATTCTGTCATATTCATGTCAATTATAGATTCTAGTTTCTTGTAGATCAATTTCTCGAAGATTTTACACACTACACTACTCAGGAATATGCCTCTGTAGTTCGCAAGATCTTCTTTGGACCCTTTATTTTTATATGTCACTTTTATATCCGATCTTTTCCACTGATCTGGGATCTCTTCCGTCTGCCAGTTTATGTTGAACATCTTCTGCGTTGACTCTATTAAATGTTTTCCTGCGTACGTAAATGCTTCGTACGGTATTCCATCCGGGCCTGGACTCGTCTTCTTTGGAAGATGTTTGTATATTCTGACGCAGTCTGTTTCATCACATATCTGCTGTTCTTCTGGTTGAGTTGCTGTCATCCTGAGTCTGTGTAGGCCTACTTCTTCTATGAGATCGTATATATGTTCACACTCTGACTTTTTTCATTTGGAGTAAGTAGTGTTTTGAAGTATTCCACATAACTTTGTTTGATCATTTCCGGCTCTGATGAGCGTTCTCCTGTAACTGAATCTTTAACTGTATGTCCTTTATCACTTCTCTTCGTCTTCATAGCTTTTCGTATTTTCCATATCTGGTTTGATGCTGGTCCTCCTGTTTGTTTGATACTGTTATTTTTTTCTTTTAACTCTTTTTGTTGCATAGCATCTATCACCTGTGACACTTCTTTTTGTAGTTTTCTGATATATACTTCAATCAATTCATTGTTCAGAATTCCCTCCTTTCGATTATCTCTTCTTTTTTTCATCTTCCAAATTTGCTTTATTTTATTCTTCATTCTTATATTTTTGTTCTGTCCACTAGCGAGAGGCTTTTTTGTTCTCGTGATACAAGTATTATACAGTATATTTTGTATGCACGACTCCCATTCGTCATATTGTTGCTGTACGTTATTATTGTTTCTCCAGGTTCTACTTAGTACTTCTGAGTTGTCAGTTCCACTTTTGTACATTCTGACTGTTGCTTCTTTAACTAGGATCCATCGCTGTTGCTTGGGTACTTTACATTCTTCCTCCTTCGGCTTATAAGCCATACCCCAGTTCTATATCTGTTGTATCTGTGCTTTTATGGACTATGTTACACTATGGACTGCTAGAGATTCTGGGACAGTTGTGTAAGTTACCCAAGCGGGATCTGAGGCGGAACCTTAGCCGAAATCGTATTTGGTGCATTGTGGTTTTAAAATATTTACTTTCCTGAAAATCATTAACTGACTAAATTTAGTGCAGTTCAGACAATAAAGGCAAACAAGGGCGGCGCCCCAAATTTCAAAGTGGGGAGTACAAATAATCTGCAAGCGAAGTGAGCGGAAATTTTTTATGCCCTTCACTTTTTGTCCAGTTGTTGTGTGAAGGGGGAGAAACAGGGGTCGCCAGATAGTAAGTAAGTAGAACGTCAACTTCAGTGTAGTGAACGTGGAATGGACGTTTTTATAAGTCACAAGCAACAAAACTCGGAGTTGTAGCCAGTTGGTCCGTACATCAGCTAGCTTTCTGGCAAATTTTTCGCTGGATGCTTTAGTTTTTGGGTAGGCTTGGCAGCTGAACTGGAGAGGCTAAGCCTCCCAAAGTCTTCCCGTGGCGCCGAGGCTGGCGTGGCATGGCGCTGATTCTAACAAGAGGGTGCGGCCGTTGAGGGGCCGCCCGCTATGGGGCCGTCCTTGCAGTTGAGTACGTGCGTGCTGTTTTGGGGCTTTCTAGGTCTGTTTGTTCCTGCAGTAGAGGGCACGAAACCGAGGTCTAGTTCAGTCAGTAGTCAGGCGAATGCGATACTTAGTCGTAACAATGTGACATTACTGGCTTTGTTAGATATTTTTCGGCGCAAAGTAAAGCAACTGGTTGAGGATTTTTTGCAAACTGCGCAATTAGCCGCCGTGACCTTGACCTTTGACCCTTTGACTTTGAAATTGGTCCACGGGGTGCTCGTGTCCCAGGGACCCTTTCTACCAAGTTCGGTCTTCCTAGGCCATTTCGTTTTCGCTCTAGGTTTAGGCACACGACGGACAAACGGACGGACAGACGGACGGAACGGCCATTGCCATGGCAACGAGGTCACCCGGTGCAAGGCGGCAAGGGATCCTTACGCCACCTGCCAAATATCAAGTTGGTGGGACAACAGGCGGCGAAGTTATGGGGATTTTTCGCCAACAACGCAATTAGCCGCCGTGACCTTGACCTCTGACCGCTTGACCTTGAAATTGGTCCACGGGGTGCTGGTGTCCCAGGGACCCTTCCTACCAAGTTTGGTATTAGTAGGCCTTTTCGTTTTCCCTCTAGGTGGAGGCACGGGACAGACAGACGGACAGGATCAACACATGATTGCGCCTCCTTCTAGGAAGGACGGCCCCATAATAATGTTGTTACTGGCCTAGAGGGGAAACGTCCTAGGCATTCGAAATTCCCGAGGGGGAAACGTTCGCGGTTGACAGGCCCAGAGGGAATGTCCGTCTCCCCCAGCCAACTAGCTGTGAGTGTGGTCAAAAATATAATGCAGGGGGGGGCAATTTCTCTTGGCTGATGGTGTGTAATCTAGCTGCTCTATTGCACTGGCATGTGGCGCCCATGTGTTGTTGATTGGCGGGTAACGCTCTAGCGCCGGCGCTAGCGTTTCCTTTCGTCACGGGCTGTTCCTTTACTGTATAACCTAGTAGCGTCTTTCACGCGCTGCACTCTATACTGCCTCTGTGCGTGTTATGCGGCTGTCCCAGTTTAATAGGCCGCGTTACGTGTCTTATACGTCCGTACGTCTTTCTGTAGACTGTACTCTGGGGTCTAACTCGAAAAGAAACATACAAAAAGCAAACTTCACGCGAATGATCCCCACTGCAGTAGGAATATGCGATGTGCCAGTTTTTAGTTCACATTCTAAGTCAACGTTCAAGACAGACCCCACCCTACGTCAGAAACTTAGAGAAAATGACGCTTATCTCTCGTGCGTGCTTACTATTTACGGCTTGCAAGTCGCACGCCTGCCGACTGGCTCAAGACCTGCAACTGGACATAGGACACTAGACGCCTACATTTAGGCTACACTGTTAGTACAAAATTATTGAAGTGAAGTAGGTCTACATGTAGTCAATATTGCTTGACTGTTAGTGCATCAGCATCTTAGTGTTGTTTAATTTACCAGTGAATTGCACCATTGCATCGGTTTGTTAAAACTTTTTTTAGCAGAAAATACCCAAGGCACAGTTTCACTGATAAAAATGCCACATTTTTGTCTGTCCAGTGCAATGCATAACATTGGACAGAGTATAAAATCACCTAAGTGTCCGTGCGTCCAACTTTTCTTAAGCTTTCTTCCTTCCACTTTCCGCTTCCTTTTTCCTTCCCTTTCCCTTCTCCTTTCCCTTTTCCTTTCCCTTTTTTCTTTACTCTTTCCCGTTTTCCTACCCATTTTTCTTCCCCTTTCCCTTTACCTTCCATTCCCTCTTCCCTTCTTTTTTTCTTCCCCTTCCTCTTTTCCTTCCCCTATTCCTTCCCCCTTTTTCCCTTCCCCTTTCTCTTTATTTCCTCACTTTTTTCCTTTTCTTTCACCTTTCCCTTCCCCTTTCATTTTACTTCTTTCCCCTTCTCCTTCTTTTTTCCCTTCATTTTCCTCTTCCACTTTCCCTTTTCCTTTTCCCCGCTCCCTCTTTCTCTTTCTTTTTCCATTCTTCCATCTTTCTTTCCATGTCCACGTCCATGCGTCCAGCATTTGAGACGCCATATCTCCATAACGGTGCAAGATAGATGCATGGTCACAATGGACCACCCATGGGAAGTCACCCGCCGCGAGTCGAATGGTCACGTGACCGATGACATCACGTGACCCCTAAAGGTCAAGGTCGTGATCCAATTATAGTTGAGGCGCCATATCTCCACAACGGTGCAACATAGACGCATGGTCACCATGGACCATTTATAGTAAAGCGCTGGCGACGAATCGAATGGTCATGTGACTGACAACATTAATTGTTTAGTTATAATAATAGCGAAAGTTGACAATAACATTGATGGTGTACAATTTGAAATTAAACATTTACATTTTTTCTACTAGTCTAAACAGCTCACTGATTATATTTATACGGACATATACTGTAAAGTATCGAAATTCATTAGACAGACTCCATGTCCATATGAACGTTATCTTATTAAAAAAGTAAAGGTAAAGGTTAGAATATAGCTCTTAAGGAGCGAACCCTTCACAGAGCTGCACCTAGCTTGATGAAATTTTGTTTTGTTATGTACCTCGACAACTGCAAGAACCCTAGCATTTTTTAAGATCATAGGTCAAAGGTCAAGGTCACGGGACCGGATTTTTATATTCTTTACAATTATGTTGCTGGATATGACTGTGGTGCTAGTAGCAGCTGCGAGGCTTAACGGTATTAATATTGACTGGCAGATGGACGTATGGACTGAATTCGCCTGGCCGATAGCTATTTGCCATGCTGACGTCGTTGTTACAAATTGCTGAATGTCACGGCGGCTACCGCGAACGCATTTAGTCTTGCGCAAGGCTTGGCAGCGTGGCAGTCTAGTTACCTCTCCTCTCTTTCCCTTTCTTTGCTTTTCCTTCCCACGTCTTTTTCCGGTTTTTTCTCCCTCAAATCTAGAGCTAGGGATTTGGGGTGGGTGCTGGCAGGTGCTCAGGGTGGAACCCTTGCCCCAGCCAAATAGTACTTTACTGTGTACAACACCAATGGTTGTGTTTTATTAATATGTCAAGTGAAACAATCTCAAAATTTTTATTTAGGGGCAGGTGAGTTTGAGCCGTTAGCCCTCCCACTTCGCTTTAAATGCAGCTGTGATAATGTGTGTATGTCCAAATGTCTGACTGTACGTCTGTGTTTAGCTCCAGCCCCTAACAATGTCCAGCTGTTGACCAGCAATCACTGTCGTGACCGCCAGCACAGCCATGACGCCTGGTTCTACACTCGGCCTCGCGGCGGCAACTGCGAGCGAATACCGGCACTTGAGAACCTTTATCGTGGTCTTCTTGAGGACGATGACGTTGATGACGATGACACACGCAGAGACTCTACGCCGGCCACAGCTCTGACGGCCAACGATATTGTCTTCGTCTTTCAGTTCCCTAACCCTCGAGACGGTCGTGAGTTGACGATGTCACGCCTGCATCAGACAATGTTGTCCGTCTTCACTCTGAGTATCAACTTTGATCAGAGCTACTCCGGAGGTAAGTTGCGCAGCTATTGCAACAGACATTACTGTAGTGTGGTCTCTGCGTCTGTCCGCTGAAGCCATTGAACAGAATGTAATGTCGTTTGGCAGGGACTCTCAGTGGCCCCAAGTAACATCAATCAGTCAATCAAAACATTTGTATAGTTCCATGTGTCGCAAACATATCAGAGGCATTAGTCTGAGTTCGAATGTGTGGCTCGGTAGTCTAACAGTAACGTGCCAGACTTGTAATCCTGAGGTCATTCAGAGGCGCAGGTTCGACTCCGTACCAGGACACTGCCGAGTAACGACCTTAGGCAATTTGTTCACACACACCAAGCAGTATAATTTGGTACCGGTCAAAGGGCGGTGATGCCCCGAGGCTGGGAAGGTAACCGTAGGTCTGGCGTCGCACTGGCCATGCGCCACGGACTCGTGGTCTATTCACCTACAAGCTCAACGGTCACGAGTGGGAGATGAGCACCCCGACTACGCCCCAGCTGGGGCATGGCTCCCTTTACCTTTACCTTTACCTGAGTTCGAATGCCATTCAAAAACTTGGTTTGGCAATCCTTGAAGTTGTTTTTTGAGAACCAATGAAGCCTGCAGTGAATCTGATGAATTGAGCTGGTTAAACAAAACCAATTTACGAGGGTCGTTCGATAAATAAGTTACAAAACAGCTTCATTCTGTTAGTTTTCCAAATATTATAAATATACTTTTTTGTAGGGAATTTTATTCTGGACATGTGTAGAAACTTCTCAGCTTCTTCCGACTACTTCTGCTGCTGCTACCACATTTGGGATTTGTTAACATACGATACTAGATGTAATTACACATAATTTTGAACTTTTTGTTATGCTTAGTTGTGTCTAACGAAATGTTATTCTGCAGTGTTATGCCTACTTACAACCCCATCTGCAGGTCTACACATAGTTCCGGTATCAGTATTGGATATTGGTATTGGCATAATCCAATAATATTGGTTATTGGGTAGTGGGTAGCTGTTTGATATTAAAAGGTAAAGGTCGTCAATTTGTATAGCGCATTGTCGCAAACACGCCTCTAATGCGCTTTCGTCACTAACCAGAGCCGCCTGCTGCACGGCCACCGTGTGCAGCCTGCAGACACAGGCTGTCGCAGCGGCCGGCTAGGCAACCCCAGTCAGCTGTACCAAAGTCCCCACCTTCCGTAACCCATGTAAATGAGTTACTACTCATTTTACCATCCCGCAGAGGGTAGAAGGCTGAGTCGACCTAGCATATTGTTCTAAGCCTAGTAGTAGTGGTAGTTGTTGTTGTCTGTAGGTATAGAGACAGTGTTGACAATGGATGCTCGGCTCGGCTACAGTACTGACATTACCAGTGCCAACACGCATCATCATCCTGTTAACTGGACCGAGGTGGCGAGGTCGACCGAAGACAGACCACTAGAATGTTCCGTCACTAAGGTTACCATCTTGTTATCATCTGATCAGTGGCGTAGTTGGTGGCGTAGCATAGTGGTTAGAACGTCGGTCCTGGCCGGCGGACTTTCCACATCCTGCGCTAGACTGATGGATGGCTGCTTGACCATCTTGTCGGTACGGCGTCCGCTGTCAGTCAACCAACAAGGCCAACTCAGCCTGCCATCCTTCCGGGGTCGGTTAAATGAGTAGTAACCCATTATATGGGTTACGGAAGGTGGGACCTTTGTACAGCTGACTGGGCTGCCTGGCCGGTGCACCAGCCTGTGTTTGCAGGCTGCACGCGGCGGCTGTGCGATCGACGGCTCTGGTTAGTGATGAAAAGCGCATTAGAGGTGTACGTCGTTCACGACGATGCGCTATACAGATTGACAACCTGCACCTTTACCTTTTCGTGTAATCGATTCATTTCTCGCCAGTCCTTTATTTCTCAGTTTGGTGGATCGATGGTGGCAGCACCGTGGTATACATACACTGTGTCCCAAAATTAGTCCCCCCCTGTTTCACACACGTCTAATTCAGTCTGTAATTTATAAATTTCAATGAAATATTGTACACTGCACTTTGTTAACATTACTAATGGTCACACCCGTTATAACGTTCACACTTTACCGTGTGTGCCCAATGTAACGTCATTATGACGTCAGAGTTTGTTTACATTACGGTGACGTTCAGTGCATTGTTATTGACAAAGGGATCAAGCAGCAGCATACCCAGCTTAGACCAAGAGCTTGCATCGAGGCCAAAAGTGGCCACTTTGAGTTCAAACTTCAAATGCTAGTTGACAACGATTGTCTTTGTGACTGTTTCAAATTTTGTAAATATCTATCAGGTATTAACGATTTTACGCTAACTTATCTGTAGGGGGCCGCTAATTTTGGGACATGGTGTAGAGTACTGGTACATGTGGGTGGCTTGCTGGCTGGCTCAGCAGTTAGGGCGTTTGATACAAGACCGAAAGGTCCACAGTTCAGTTCCCAGCCGGTGCACTGCCAAGTACCAACTCTGGGCAAGTTGTTCATGCCTACTTGACTGATTAGGTGCAAGTGGTCTAGTAGTTAGTGTCGACTCGTAACTTTCAGGTTGCGGTTCGATTCTCACTGCCGGTCATTTGCAAGCAACCTTGAGCAAGTTGCTAGCCTGCTGTGTGCTCAGCCAACTCAGCCTCCTTTTCTTCGTGGGATGGGAAATGAGTAGTAACTTATGGGCTCTGGGGTGAAGGTGAAGTCCTAATGTGGCTGATTGGGTGGTGGTATGTTTACTAGCTGCAAAACACGGGTCCAATTGTGAGTTAATGTGGGCACTGGATGGTCACATAGTGAATGCACTGCGATGTCATTAGCTCGTGCCATCATAGATCAATGTCCAGAATTAAAATCCGGTTTTTAAATTGTATAGAATAGAGTGAGATTACGTTTTATACAGTATGTGATGACAAATTAGAACCGTCAGAAAGAACCAAATGAAAATGGCAATACGTAGCAGATCTTGTTATTGCTCTTACTGCCATTTTTTGTACAAGTGTAAACAAGATGACTTTTGATATGATGCATAATTCGGCTGGAAAACTGCATGTTAGCCGAAAGAACTAAAACTACACCAAGTGGAACTGATGTGTGAGAAATGGAATGAGCGCTGCTATGTAAAAATTTCAAAAATCGGAAAGAAAGAAAATAGCAGGAAGTAAAATCCGAAAAAAACTGCAAATGGAGAAAAAACTTTTGGCAAGAAAAATCCACTAACAGACCACAGGTCGACTCAGCCTTCTAACTTCCGTGGGATGGTAAAATGAGTAGTAATTCATTTACATAGGTTATGGAAGGTGGGGACCTTGGTACAGCTGACTGGGGTTGCCTGGCCGGCCGCTGCGCCAGCCTGTGTCTGCAGGCTGCACATGGTGGCCGTGCGGCAGGCGGCTCTGGTTAGTGACGAAAGCGCATTAGAGGCGTGCGCATGCTTACGACGATGCGCTATACAAATTGACGATCTTTACCTTTACCTTTAGCTTCACAGATTTGAGAATACGCACCAGACTGCAGGGAGCAGGTAAAGTGTATGTACGTATCATGTTGTGCGGTGGGCACATGGTGCTGTAGAATGAGAGTGGTTACGAGATGGACTGTAACATGCTGCCGTTGTTCGAGCTTGGCACGGTAGAAGCCAATGCTCAGTATCTACTTAACATTCGCCTGCCGAACAGCTCCAGTGGGGGACCGGAGATGAAGAACGACATCAGAAAACTCAAAGAAATCTCGGTCTACGTGAGTCACTCGTAGTCTGCTCAGATTGTATTTATGCTGCCGATCATTTGTTCGTTATTTTAACATCGCTATTTTAATTGTATTTTTTTAAGTTCTTGGATGACTGCATTTAGAGGGTGCCTGTGTGTGACAAAAAGAGGTCAGGGTTCTTGCACACAACGGAAGTTATGACAGTTTAAAGAATTTTTCAATTTTTCTCATGGGTGCCATTGTAATTTTTTTCGAATTTTTTGAATAAATAAGTCAAAGATTAAACTTTTGTTTTGTAACATTAAAAAGGCACTTCCTTGCGCAGAACCGCATCATTTGATGTATTAAGCATAAAAGTCAGTCTAACGGACTCGCCTGCAAGCGAGTTGAAGAACTAAAAAAGTGTAGCAAATTTCGAACAGGAGGGGTGTATATTTCGTTTATGGGGTGCAGCAAAAAAGTGGACCCCTAAAGTTTTTCACTTTTTTTAGCATCCGTTTGGAATTTTGATTGAAATTTTACAGATTTATTTAATAAAACCTTCTACATCTAACTGCCAAGTAAAATTTGATTCTGTTGAAAAACAATGAAGTTACACACTTTTTAACATGACTGCTTACCATTTTTTTCAGCATTCAAAAATGTTCCGGCTACAACACCAATTTAATAACATTGTTGAAACAACACAGTTAAATAATGATCAGATGCCAGAATTCCTTTGTCACTGCGAATGTTCAAAGTGTTCACTGCTAGCTCCAAGCAACAACACCAGCCTCCAGTCGCCTTATTTGAGAAATCTTTTACAGCCTTGTTGATCGGTCCCTGTGGGACGTTGCCCCAGATAACCTGAAGCGCTTCCTTGAGTTCGGCGCTTGTTTTTGGCTTTGATTTGAGCTTGCAGTAAGCCTTCAACATTGCACCCCATACGTGATAGTCCATTAAGTTTATATTCGACGAATTTGGAGTCCATTGGTTTTTTTGTGATGATATCTGGACAGCTGGCCCACAGCCAGTTCTGTGCGCTGCTCAGCGTTAAGTGCTGTGTGTGCTGACGCGCCGTCCTGCTGGAAGATGAATTTGGTGGGCAGCCGGCGATTGCTTTAAAGGAATGATAATTTAGTGATAATTCATAAACAATATAAATTACTGCTTATTAAAACCTTACTGTGACGTCATCGGCAGTAACGTGTAACCAGTTTTTGAAAATTAAACAGCATTTTTAGCTTGAAAGTTTTTGATTGCTGAAAAATCGGTAGGTGGTCATGTTAAAAAGTATAACTTCGTCGTTTTTCAGCATAATCACATTTTACTTCGCAGTTAGATGTAGAAGGTTTCGCTAAATAAAGCTGTAAAATTTCATATTAAAATCTCAAACGGTTGCTAAGAAAACGCTGAAAAACTTTAGGGGTCCACTTTTTTGCCGCACCCTGTACATGGGGAGCAAAAACCCCTAGGCGGATTAAGCCCCAATTTTTTTTGGTTTTAGGCGTCCACAACGTAATCACGCCATTCGAATTTGGCGACGATCGGTTCGGGGGTTTTGGGTTGGCTGAGGGTCAAATTTTGCCTTTTTTCTGTAGACTTTGAAGGTCGTCCTTACAACACTCACACTATCGTGTGAGGTGTGATTAAGCCCAAATTCCGTTACGCCGACTTTGCGACAAAGTCCGCAACAAGATCCTGACAAAGTCATGGACGTGTCGCGGACACAAATCATGAAAGTCCGCAACACAAATCACGTCGCCGACTTTTATGATTTGTGTCGCGGACTTTCGTGATTTGTGTCCGCGGACGACTTTGTCGCCAACTTTCCCCTTGCATTGTAACGGGCTAAATTCCATTAGAGCGGGTTTTTCGCGGACTTTTCGCGGACTTGTCACGGACTTTGTCGCAAACATCTCGACATGTCGAGATGGTTTGTGTCCGCGACTTTCGTGATTTGTGTCGGCGACTTTCACCGAAACTTTATGGCTTCATGATTTGTCACCGTTTGTGTCCACAACTTTCATGATTTCTGTCCACAACTTTCCCCGTGGGGAAGTTTCGGTGAAAGTAGGCATAATGGAATTTGAACTTTACTGGTATAATTGTGTTGCTATACTGGTAATATCTGTGTCAGGTGATTCATCCAAACGGTGGTTTCACAATCGTCTGGTTGACTCTGAAGACTCTTGTCTTTCCAGTCATTGGCATAACTTTGCTCTGGTTCATCTGGAGACTAAACCACCTTGACCACCGAAAACCGAACGTTCTTGAGCAGTACGTCATTCACTTACTTACTTACTGACTTTTCTGAGTAGCCTGTGAGATATACAGTTGCTAGTAGTGGTAGTAGTTAAGCCGTTGGCTAATTTTGTCGGTTAAATTGAGTGTTTTGTCATAAATTCTTGAACAAGTCTTTGGTAAATTGAGTCAGTAAGTAAGTAGGTACACATTTATAAGCCAGCTGAGTTGGCTTAATCTGCTGCACTTCATCAAAGTTAACAATCACTAAAGATTTCTAAGACATTAGCTGGTCGGTGATCTGTGAATTCTCTGTCTAATGCATTACTGCTAGCTGATGAACATGTGGCTTGCATAATTTGGTTGTTTGTTATTGTTTTCTTTATAATATTTGGTGAATTTGAGTGGATCATTTATACAGTGGCTTATCACACGAATAGCACACAGCTCTGTATGTTCTGTGACCAAGTGTTCCCTAATTCCATCTCCACAGTAAGAACTTGGAACAGTCTGCCGTCAGAACTGACGTCAACTAAGTGTCTTGATCATTCAAGACTAAATTTACGACCGATCTGTTTACTGCCTTTTTCCCTTTGATCACTGTAAATTGGATGAAGTGGTACGTTTGTCACTTTTGAATTTTAATGCTATGTACCATAAACTGTTAGCTCTACATAGCTCTAGAAGTTTTTCTGTAGCTGCCCCTACTATTTGGAACTCTCTTCCTTTTGGCATCCGCAATAGCTGTTCATTAGCTTCCTTCCGTCGTAAACTCAAAACATTCTATTTTTCAACGTCTAGCTATGTTTATTGGCCCGCCTCACTCCTTACCTCAGCGCCTCAGATTCAGTGAGTTTCTCGCTGACACTGTGCGCTTTATAAATTAAATTTACTTACTTACTTACTTACTTACTGTTGTGTGGTTGCTACCGTACTGTGTGTGCACAGGACTCTGATAGCACTTGGCCTGGCACTCACCTTACTCAACAGTATGTACTACTTACTACTGCTGCTCTTTCTCATTCCCAGTCGGGGGGGCGGGTCGCCGACCTAATCCATTCCAGGTAGCTCCAGAGGCGTCGTGGGTCTGTTGTAGAGCTGTCTCCAGGCCACGTGTCCCTCCTGGCCTGATCGTGGGTCGGGCATTGGAACACCAGATGTTCCACTGTTTCTTCGGCACCTTGACAGTGTGGGCAGCTGGCCGAGTCCCGGCGCCCGATACGTACGGTGCAGGTAAGCTGCTGCCAGCGGAGAATGGTCATTGCGTACTTGTGCCATTGTGACGCACTGGTCTCTGGACCAATCCCGTTGCCAACGCTGGTAGCAGTGTTGTCTGACTGTAAATGCTCTGTGGACCCTGGCATGTGGATCACTAAGATACCTATCCTCAGCGATGCTCCGTTGATGCTGCTTAGCTTCGGTGGCTGAAGTGAGGTCCATAGGAGCGGATGACCGTGGAAGCATGCTCCCTCGCTTGGCTTCTTGGTCGGCTGCTAAATTGCCTTCCAGGCCCACGTGTGCCGGAATCCATTGGATGTTAACTTCATTCAAGGAGCCGATGGCTGACAGAACAGTCCGAATGGAACAAAACGTGGGGTCTTTCTGGCGTGCAGGATTTAGGGACAAGCGTTGGACGAGGGACTTGGAATCGGTGAGGACTCTAATGCCCTGGCAAGCGCTATAGTCCAGTAGGGTGAACACTGCCTGAAGACCCGCCAAACAGGCAACAGCCTCGGCTCTGAAGTCAGACACTCCCTGGCCTGCTGGACTGGTGTCAGCCATACGTAACACACCATGTACAAAAATGGTGAAGCCAGCGCCGCCATCACCTTTTGCCGACACCGACCCGTCTGTCCACAGCTGAATATCCGCAGAGGGTACAGCAGACAGAGTACGGTTTACAGCCAGAAGGCGGACAGCTGGTAACGCCATGTTTAACTGGTGGTCCTCCACTTCGAGCCAAAAGTGAATTCTTGACACGTCTGTCCACGGTGGAGGGCCCAATCCTGTTGGTTCCACTGTGCTCTTCTGGCTACGTCCTGTGCAGTGTCACGCCAGCTAGACTTGTTGCTTGAGCGCCGGGCTTGGGTCTTTGTACGGCGTCCTGTGTCGCCTCGTCGCACGATTTCCTCCGATCGTCAAGTGGCCTTTGCAGTGGGAGTGTTCTGGCGATGACGAAGGGCTCTCTCGTGCAGTCTGGCTGTTGCGATGTCGGCTTGATCTGCAAGTGACAATAAGTCAGACTCTCTCATCAAAGCAGAGCCTGGTGTGCACTTGGTGCAACCAATTCTTGCACTAGCTCGATGTTGCGCCTCCAGTTTCATGAGGTTGTTTTTCGAAAGGGCTGACATCCACAATGAAAATGTAAAGGTGAAGGAAGTCAATTTGTATAGCGCATCGTCGTGTACGACGTACACCTCTAATGCGCTTTTCGTCACTAACCAGAGCCGTCGATCGCACAGCCGCCGCGTGCAGCC
>Ga0209671_1003635_pt1 | contig 14932 bp, 11 predicted proteins | sample WorMetHERISLAND2_2_FD_187401 | JGI IMG/M metagenome (GOLD analysis project Ga0209671, IMG submission 187401) | Marine gutless worms symbiont microbial communities from Max Planck institute for Marine Microbiology, Germany - Olavius geniculatus... | ecosystem: Host-associated > Annelida >... | reverse complement strand
TCCATATATTCATTTCTTATAGCGTTTTCATGTTCCATGCTGCTTTGTATATTTAAGTATTTACTATTTAGTGGTGATTACTGTTGTAGTAACAACTACTGATTGTGACGTCACGTGAGCGGTGATAGCCTGGAGCGGGCACCTGTTGACCTATGACCTGTCCACCTGTATGACATGGCGTGTTACCTGGCAGCATGGTTGTCATATGACGTGACTAAGTAATTGATCACTGACGTCAGCCAAATCTTGGCACTGATATAGCTGGACTATATGCATCACTAGTGATGGCTTGGTCTAGCCGTGAACACGTTAGATCTGATCTGATCAGCAATAGTTGCCATAGGCTACGCCGGCTTCAGTTAGTACCTGTATGGGTCAGTCACTCACTCATTGTTTTTGGACAGGTCTTCCTTTAACAAACCACCCAGGTTAACTCGACCATCCACCCCTCCAGGTAGGTAAATGGCGCCTTTCTGGCTGAGCATAAGTTGGAGCGCCATTACAAGTGTTGTAGCTCTGAGATGGGCATCGCATGCAGTTTCCCATGAAGAGGCCTTTAACTGTTAATTAGCACATGATATTTACTGCTGAGTGTTCACTGCAGCGCTCCCTCTGATAGCGAGCCTGTTTACTGATTTAGCCGCTGAATAGTTTGTTGTGCGCACTGCAGGGGTCTGTGTTGCTTTATTCCAGTCCTATTCTTCTCATGGTATGTGTTTGATACGAATCTCTGTGTCCTGAAGTGACTGACTGAACGCGTTATGTGCCGGCAGACACATACAAAGTACCATGCATGCAATGTCTGTTAGTAGCTAGCTGGCGCAGACGTCTCTGTCACAAAGCGTGCTTTTCAAGGCCGTCCAATGTCCACGCTGTACTCATTGTCCAGACACCACGTCGCCTTGGTGGCAAAGTTGAGCCACCGATCAAAGATTGCACTTTATAGCACCACCACTTAAGGCGCGTATGCAGCGACGTAATCAAACTGAACTAAACTGACAGGGTTTAGTTTTTGACGAACTGCAGGTAGGTAGGTGCAGTGAAGTATCAGCTAAAGCTGGGACGTAAACACACACACCTCGCGATGCACTGGCCCCGTATCCGTGGTCACATCGCAGTGTAAACTGGGGTCTGGCTGAGGGCTAAGGAAACGGAGATCAACGCCGCCCTGTGGGCTTTTTGGTTCGGAAAGAACTTTAGGTTTTACTTTTTTAGTGTCTATGTATGTGTGCAGTGAAAACAGAGAGCGGCGGGCCGCCAGTAGCAGTCTACCCGTGGCATTGTCTGGTACCGTTCCTGGCAGCATCCTCCACTGCGTCTACTGTCACACAACGCCAGCAGCAGCAGCAGCAGCAGACTGTGGATAGGCTGCCGTTGCCGACGCACGCTCAGTCACTGGCTGCCACTGCCAACGTCACAGGTCGGTGTGAGATAGGATACAGTTTGCCGGTTTAATTCCTACAAAACTGAATGTTTGGTACTGACATCTTCAATGTGTGTACTTTGTATGTGACTGCGTAAATTGAATAATTTTTTTTTAGAAAAAAAACGGAAGGTTTCACAGCTAGTCTTAGGGTGAAGTGTGTGGTGTGTGTGGGATTGTTACAGTGAAGTCACGTGACGTCAACGATGACGACGACGATGACGTGTTCGTGACGTCATTGGAAGACTCAGCAGCGGGGTCAGCATCTGCGACTGTCACAGACACCAAGCGTCGCTCACAGTCTCTGAGTGCGCTGACCAACGAGCACGCCTCCGCCTTATCACATGCTGCCACTGCCGACGTAAGTCCGCTCAACTGTCTTCAAAGGCTACAACTTTTCATGGGAAGCCCATCTCAAAGCTACGAAGCGTCACCTGCCATATGGGAACACGCAATGTTATCTGTCACCCGACGCAGGTGAATGCACCCCATCTCAACAACCTCAGTAGACAGGCTGGTAGGCCTACTCAATTTGCCTACCTTGGAGGGATGGAAGGCTGAGTTGATTTTGGTGTTGGTTATATACTGAGACAGTTTACCTGTCTGCAGACAGTCACCCGTCCAATTAGTATGCATTTGATAGCGACCTGACTGGGAGTTAAACCAACGACCTCGTGTTCACAAGTCCAGCACCCTACTTTTACACAATCAAAGATGACCGCTAACAGAAACTTTCTTGTCATCAGATTTCAGTGATATTTTTCTCCAACAGGCTGAATATAGATCTTTATCAGACAGGTGTGGATTCCTGATGATGAGTTCATCACCTGGCTTACGTGAGGCTGCAGCTGTCTGAGAGAAACAATGTTACGTTATGTGTGCAGTGAGAACTAACTGTTGACGTTTATCTAGTAGTTTACTTTAAACAAGGGAAATTAGTGTTGACAGACCACTGCACTGGACAACTGAACTTTAATCCTGACCTTTGACCTGTTGAACTGAAAATTGGCCAACCGGTTTCTCCTCCTCTTTGGAACATTCACACAAATTTTGTTTTTATTTGCGCTTTTTTGTTTCGAGTTAGTAGCCTGCACTGGACAGAGAGATGTACAGGTGGATGGGTATGGCTTGCAGTGCAACTTATTAGCATGGTCGCATAACAGAAACTTGAGTTACAGTGGCATAGTATACACGGATTGGCAGCACAACTTGCATGCATGCTGCGTCTGCTTATGGCCAGTGTGTCAGTATAATATTGGTGCATTTCAAAATAGACCTTGAAATCAATCGAGTTGATCAACCAAGAGTTTCAACTGAATCATGTCGATCGACAGAATCGCCTAAAGTTGATTTTATCAACTTGATCATCTTAGTCATATTGGCTATCACTCCTGAGATTGTGAAGCACTTCTGGTCATGACTCTGCCTTTGACTTACGTAAGCAGCACTGTAGCAAGTACTAGACTTTAGCTTTTCACATACAGTGTCTGTCTGACGTGTCATGGTACAGGTGAAGGATGGCCTACGTGACCACGTGCGACGTCCGATGAACGCTTTCATGATATTCAGCAAACGTCACCGGACGCTTGTGCATCAGCGACATCCCAACCAGGACAATCGGTCGGTCAGCAAGATCCTCGGCGAATGGTGGTATGCTTTGAAACCGGAGGAGAAGAAACAGTACCATGATCTCGCCAACCAGGTTTGAACCACTTTGTTCCGTAATAATAGTGAATATCTTTCAACTTTTGGTTTTGGAGACCCTTGGATTTATAAGCTCCTCCAGCATTTTATTCCTTAATGAACTTTGCCAAAGATTAGCAGTTGTCTCAGGAGACTCACTTAAAACTTAATTTTTTTTAACAAATCTTTCTGGCAGTCCAATGTTATAGTTTCTCTTTTGTTGTATTTTTTTAAAAACTGTCTATTTTTGTCATGTACTTCGTGTCTTGTTGCATAATAATAATGTCTCGGGAGACTGTCGCGAAACCACACACTTATTTCAGCGAGTCTCTTTGGCGGTCCAGCACTACAGCTCGGTAGCCTTTACAGTTCCTACCGAATTGGACTAGTGCCACTCCAGCAACTTGGTTTTTGTTTTTAACTTTTTTTTTGACCCCCGGAAACCTTTACTACCAGGAGTATAAAATTTTTTTCTTTAATAATAAGAATGATAGTAATAATTTATTAGTCAGTAGTCATTACAGACACCTTCTCAGTGCCTGTCGAAATAGGCTTGCACAACTCTGTCTAACTGTGTTTCGACTTCTGTTTTTTAACTCCTGGAGTCATTACTACTGGAAAAAAAATAATGTGGAAAAATAAAATAATGATAATAATTGGAGTAATAATATTCTGATGCTGTGAAGGTGAAGGATGCTCACTTCAAGAAGCATCCGGAGTGGAAATGGTGCTCGAAGGACAGAAAGAAGTCTAAGACAAGGAAGTCAGAAATAGAACAGCCGAGTTCATCTGATGAACAGGGCCAAGACGTTCAGTGTATGAGTTGAATTAATCCATCGCTTTGTTATCAAGTATCTCTGTCTCTCTGTCGTTAATTGGTCAGCTTTAGTGGCGCTTTAATCTGTAATTCAAACTGTAGGGAGTTACTTTAACTGTCACGGGAAGGACTTTTGCACGAGTGAAATATTTTATTAGTGGCTAGAATTGTTATTTTATCATCAAATATTTGAAAAAGTACTTTATTCACAATTTCTTTCAGTCTCAAATTCCCAGGATGAGATTGGAACATTGCCAATCCCAGGATTTGGGATTGATGAAAACGGCCTAGATCCCAGGATTGCAATCACTTGTTGTAAATGATTCGAAGTATGTTGTCATATTGTGCATTGCTAGATGGAGGTCAGCTGTCATCAGTTGAAGCCAGTAGTTGGACTGGAGCTCAGCCACCGAAAGATGCAGGCAGGTCAGTTACTGGCACTCAGCCGACGGTGAAGTCTACAGCGGGTAGTCACGTGGCTGCAAAGAGAAAGATTTCCGAAGATGATGACGATGATGACGAGGATGATGATGCAAGTGACTCGGAGAAAATGGTCATCTGTGAAGATGAATCTGCTGGTAATGAGATGTTTGTTGACTCGTATGCTTCTCAATGCTGTTTCTCTGTCTGATTGTTAGGTCAACACTTTCAACTTAATAAAGCTAATCTTGATGTCCACCCATTCATCTGCAACAAAGGTTGATGACCTGATCGAAAGCCAAGGTTGAGGTCACAGTCATTAGACTGTTAAAGTTATTTTTTTAAAGTTTATTTGCTTTCTTGTTAACAGTACGGGCTGCCAAATGACTGTTGTGTTTGTCGTTATATTTAAGATAATCATGTAACAAAATGATTGCTGCAGTTATAGGTATAACTTAGTGCGATGATGAGGTTTTGTCTATGCACGGACTGTTTATTATTTTCTGTGCTGTAGATGACTTTAAACCTTTAACCGTCGACACATCATATTCCCAGCCGGTTCTACCAAAACCTCATCCAATCAAAGCGTCGTCATCATCTTTCGATCTAGCAGTGCCTGAGTCGAGCCTTCCTAAGGTCGCAGCGGTGTCGACAGAGAGCAATACGCTGAGTTTTTCAAACGTGACGGCGGCTTTTCGACCGTTCCGCTCACAGCTGCCTGTGACGTCGGGTGAAATGGTTTCACGGCTGTTGTCGCAAGATGTGGTTCCACCACCAAGCGGCGGCTCTCAGTCAGCAAACTGTCCAACGATCGTACCAAGGCAGTCAACGTCAGTGATGACATCCAGTCATAATGTAGCAAGTCTGATGCTTCATCCGTCGGTGGGTTCATTCCAGCTTGTGTCCGCAATCCCTGCCAGTCATCTAGCTGCTGGCTCAGTTTCTCGTGCTCCTGCACCATCCGTCCGTTATCTTCTTCCGCAGCTGGCTCTGTCGGACAGCAGCAGCATCATGCAGATGCTTCCTACTGGCATTCCGGTACAGTCAGTGTCACAGTCTGGTACACAACAGCTTGCTGGGTTCCAGCTGACGGCATTGCCAACGAGAGGCGCAATTCAGCTTGGCTCCGGTCAACCAGTGTTGATGTTGTGTCCGCAGCAGTCACAGGCCCAGCATACACCGCAGCAGCAGCAGCAGCAGCAGGTGCTGCAGAACACATCTCGGTCATCAGTCCTGCCTGTCATGGTGGCAGCTGATGGATCGCCACAACTTGCTTCATCAAAGTAAGTCTGAGGATCCTCTATGTCACAGTAGTGGCTGTACCTATGTAGATGCCAGTGATGTAATTAATAGAGCTGTCGAAGCATTAATTTTTATAACGCGTTGCATTGATTTTTGCGTAATGCGTTGACGCGTTAATAGCACATCATTATTGCTGATATTGTAGGTGGCCAATATTGACATGGTGACTGGAAGGAAGCCTGTGTCACAGAACTGTGACAGTATTGATGGAACAGCAACAAAAACAATTTTTAATTACTTGAACATTATTCAGTCGTCACCAAATAACTGCGGTTTTATGGAATATTAAAACTCCTGCTTCACAGAATTTAGTAGATTAACATATGAGTGTTAATTTTTTTAATGCGCATTAATTTACTTACACATTAACGCTTCAAGTTAACATGTTAAATTGACAGCTCTAGTAATTAACAGAACTTTTAGGAATTTTTATGAGAGTTTTTTTGTCAAATAATCTTTGTAAATTCTTCACAAGTGAGCTATGTAGGATTAGAAAGTTTCTTGTAGATCAGATTTGTTTGCTTGTTTGCTCAAGATTTTTGCTGGTCGAATTTAAAATAAAAAAAGTTTTTTGTAAGTTCAACTTACAAACTTTTTTGAGCTAGGAGGCTTCACTTATATGTATATCACACAGCTGCATTGAAACACAATGAGACAAACTTATGTCATCTTTGAGTTGAACTACACTGTGTCTGGCAAAAAGTTACCCCCTAGACATTATGCAATAGAAATGTCAAACCTGAACAATTGTAAATAAAATTTCATACACATAATCCTCAATAAATTTTTAAAGCGACCACCAAATTTCGTTGAAAAACATTATTTGTTAGCGAAGTTATTAATTGTTGATTATCGATAACAAAATACCTCTATTACCAGTTCGGCGTTACACAATAATACCTCTCTGTAGTCTGTACATTTGCATAATTCCAACAAACAACTTCTAATTCTCACAAAATTCGGCGACAACAGTGCATCATCCATTAGCAATTAAAATTTCAAATTTCAGTTACATCTGCCAACATGAACAATAGTTACAATGTTCGGCTTTTGTGAGGTCTCCCCAAAAGGTAATGACGGACATGTGGGCCTAGCTGTCAAACTGTTCGTGATAAACTTTTATCACCATATCTTTTCTTTTTTCTCAGCAGTTTAATTAAAACATGAAATACAATTTGTTACTCTGTAGAAAATCAGTCAATATTTGACGAACTTATAAAATTTAATGACTTTTTTTTTTTGGAACGTCCAGAACTGTGATGATGTTGTGGATTGTGTGAGAAAGGAAAGCACATGTGACAGATGTTTGACATGCTTTGATGTTTGCAGAATGACGTCGCAGTCTGTTGTGTCAACCTCTGCCTCAGTTGGTCAGACAATCACTGCCCCTACAGCTGTGCCACAGCGTAAGTAGCCTTTCACTCTCTGCTGTACTGTTTTCATTGTTTGTGCAGACGCTTCTTTCGATAAGATCGGAATTTCATATTGTTACCTCTATTAAGGAGGTAATTTTTTTGCCAAACTTTGTCTGTCTGTCTGTCTGTGTGTCAGCAAGATAACTCAAAAAGTTATGGACGGATCTTTCTGAAATTTTGAGGGTATGTCGGGAATGGCACAAACTATCAGTGATTCAATTTTGGGGGTAATCCGGAAGGAATCCTGGATTCTCGATCACTTTGAAATTTTTGTTACCATTGCTTTAAATGGGGCATAAGGGAAACCGCTGCAAAACTGAAGATGGTGCTGCCACCTAGCGAACAACATTGCCTTGTCGGAGGTGTGCGGGCTCTGACTGCTTTCTAGTATGGAAATTTAGCCGTTTGAAATGCACACTACCATTATATAACCCAGTTACTGTAAACATGAAGAAACCAGGAATGGTGAAAGGATCGCATGTAATCACATTACTTTCGCCAGGCATGTTGAACCTTATAACTGGTTCGCTGTTTTGACTACAAAAAATATAAACATTAAAGAAAGATGGACATGACAGCCCCTGACTGAAACTATATGCCTACGTTGTGAGTATCTGAATGTTGGGCAGACAAAACGTAATGCCATCCACAGTAGTGTCGTGCCTAGGGGGCAGGGTGCAATTGCTGTGATGGGCAGTTGCCCCTCCCCTAAATTGTTGGCTGTTGGAAAATTCTCAGGAAATCTTTTTATTTTTTTTTATAAGAGTTGTTATCCAAAAATGCAAAATTTGAGGCTGAAAACTCCAATTTGGCAGAATTTCAGGGGAAAATCGATATTTTGAGCACCTGTAATCTCCTTTGTTGGAAATGTGCAGCTCTCTGTCAGAATTCTGTCCGAAATTTGCAGTGCTTGTTAGAAAATCTCAACTTTCCACCACATCTATTTTTTAACCCACAATGCAACTGATGCAGTAATGTCGCTGGTGAGATGAAAGTTGTGTTGATGTCATGATGATGCAGTGCGTGCTCAGACAAGCAGCAGCGTTCCACCCGTGAAGTCACCATTTTTGCTTCACTCGCCACCAGCAGCCGTGACTGCCCTCGGAGCCAGTCTTACAAAGACATCTCCACTCGACGCACCGACCAGCAGTAGGTCAATGATTAATGTCTTCAGCTTCTCCGCCACGCCTTCTACACCATCTTATTATCAAGGTATTTGTTACAGTTTATACAGATTGTTTTTATGCTTTTAATACCGGTAATAATAACTAGAAGCAGCCAGATCTCTCAAACCTCCACTGAGTATGGTGCTGTGATGTCACTTGGCAAACACAGTAGAGTCTTAGTTTTTGCCCTAACTCCAAATGGTAAAGATTTCTGCATAATCCGTAATCCACGAAAGAATCCAGATTGCCATTAGTGAGCAGTGAAGAAATACGAGTGATGTGTGGAACTTGAAGCAGCATAAATAGTGTAGGTGATGAAAACAAAGTTTTATTTTGTGAGTTCATTAGCTCTATTGTGCTGTAGAGCTATTTGTCATGTGCAGAGCAGTATAGCTGTGCAGAGTAATCTTGTGACACTGCATTAAAATTTTACAGTGTTAATTCTTATAGCATTGTAGTTATTTAGTGTATTAATTAGTGCATTAATTTGACAACTATGGTGTCAATGCCACATCAGGTGGAGTTATAACCATGGAAGATAAGAACGGACGTAGTGCGCTGTCACAGGGTAGCGTAGTGACTCCGACCAAGGTCAAAGCAACACTAGCATCTATTCCCATTGCAACCGAGTCACTGATCAACCGTCCAACTTCAGGTTAGTCCCAATTATTTTATTTTTCACTCGTGTTGACTTCCCCCAGTTCCATAAGTGCTGATGTGCTGCTTGGTTTTGCTGTTAAACACTGAGTGTGCTGCAATGCTCAGATGGAAGGGAATTTGATAACTTCTGCAGCAACTTTTGGAAGTTAATTCTGGAGAATTGGCCTAACTGCAAGTGGGACCTAATTAAGAAATGAAAATTTGGCTGATTTAAGAAAAATTAAAAATAATAGTATTAGTTGTAACAGCAGCAGACTGATTGCAGCATTGTTGTCATCTGTTTTATTCTTTGTCTTTGTAGTGTTACAGTTTGAGTACAGTTTTTGTGAGGTTTCAAGTTAATAGTGAACTCTTTATGTTTTCAGTGTGAGCAGTAATTATTTTTTCTGAAAAGATTATTTTATTGCTGCAAGTTGATATTAGCAAATGAATGTTAGTGGAAATAATTAGGAAGCTTGTGCATGTGATATTGCAGCAACGGCCGCAGCATCCGCCACAACTGTAGCAGCTGAGAGTCATGGTGGAAAGTCCACTTTCACTGTGAGTTTACAAGGTACAGTGGCAGCGCTGTCGAGTATTGGTGTCACTTCGTCATCACCAGATAAAATGCCAAGTGTGTCCATGCTGCAAGATCAGAGGGCGGAGTCGATGGGGTCAAAGAACGATGTTCAGGTGTGTTTATCTGATGATTACACTGCTGGTATTAGTAACCATACATAGGTAAGTCATTTTTATTGAAGGTTTTTTTCTGGAAATCTTCTCAGAATCCCAGTTTGTTAATGCAAGAAGAAAATTTTAGATTGCCAGCAATGCTGTTTGTATGGAGGTTTATTTTTTTGGTACTTTTAGCCGACATAAACTTGCCATGTAAGCCAGTACTCAATGACCTGTGCGTTGTGCACTGCAGTTAAAATGCTGGGTTTATGCAAGTGTTTATCGAAAGTTTGTATTATTTCTGTTGCGTTTAGAGCAGCATAAATAAGCTAGTAAGAGAGTGAGTCTAGGATGACAATATCTAGTTCTGTATTTAATACGTATGTTTAGTCTTGTGTCTGTGCGATTGTTCAGCTGTCAACGGGGTCGACGACGTCAAAGCAGAAGGTGGTACCTCCACCTCTGCCGATACCTCACCACGTCATGAATGCCACGCCATCGTCGCCCAGCTATGCAAGTCCAAAGAAGTCTTCACAGAAACGAGCCGTGAATGAAGGAACCATCATGTAAGCCAGTCTGCCTTCGTGAATTACTTCTAATAGCTTTGATGCTGTTTTTTGATGCATCTGGCTCTTGAGAAATTCTGCTTCAACAATTCCCAGAAATTTGTGTTTTGGAACCCGGCATAATGCGGCATAATTTTGGAAGAATTCGCTGGTTAAACATAAGTTGCAGGCTATTGTTGTTTGAATAAATAGCACTCTTAATTGTTAGTTGATGCCCGGGAGATAGTGAGGGAACGTTTTTTTGAAGAGATGAGCTTTGAGCCACGAATAAAATTCAGCCAGTGAGTGACTCAGCACGATCCGCCAACAGTTCATTCTGCTGTTAATCAGCACAAACTTGTTTGGCTGCAAAAAGTTGATAGCGTGATAATAATAGCTCCAAACATATGATGTTGAGCTCACAGTTGTAGAACGATGGTACATGAGCAATGCTGTGTGGTTCCAGGGTGCTAAAAGAAGTGGACTTTGAAAGAAAGTTTGAAGAGCTTCCGAAGTTTGACCCTGACACAGCGGTGACTGTGGACGTTGGTACACCTTTACCTAGCCCTCGAGACATTGTCAACAGCTACCGCAAGAAACGCAAGCCATCGATGGGTTAGTTTTGTTGACGTCAACAATTTCACTTTATTGATTACATTTCATATCAGAATTGATGACTATCATGATTGACATTGCTATATTAGTCTCTTGCCCAATTTTTATGATGTAATTGTTGCTGTGAAAGTCATAGTCATATTGTTATTAGATGTATCATTACCTTTACTAGCTAGTTGCAATCTATAGTAGTAGTAGTCATAATTATAATTTTTTTTGTAGTAGTAGTTGCGGCATTGTGGTAGTGTTAATTGCAGTAGCAGTAATTGTAGTTGTAGTCATATGAACATGTTTATTCGTAGCAAAAAGCAGACACAGAGTAATAATAAAATACAAAGAAAGTTTTGCTGAAAACTAAACCAAAAGCATTAATTATGTTGTAGTATATATTATGGTATGTTGTAACTATGTAACATCAATGTGTTTAGATGCATCTATGCCATCATTGGCCACTGAGTCGTCTGACAGTGCATCCGGCCCATCACCGCGTGTCCTGTCGGCTCGCCAGCGTAAAGCGTCACACGGCTGTTCAGAAGGCAGCACGCCCAAGACACCTAAGAGTGCCGTTGCTGCTGGCAGCAGCAAAGTGGCCGATGATCGAGTTTTCTTTGGTAGCAACTTCAGCGTGGAGCGCCTTGGTGATTTGACAACCATGACCCGTCCAACTCTCGGTTAGTTTGTGCCTTTAATAATACAATGTAATCATCAGTGATCATAGTCATACTTGTGATAATAGTCATTGTAATTTATGAACTGGTATTTCAAAGATGCACAAGTTACAGAACAAGCTGTCATTAAGGTGCATTCAGTGGCAACCGATAACCATTAGAATGAACCATTAGGATGGTACAGAGTTTTTTTTCTGATTCTTTGACAGTTCTTTGACAGACTTAGGTCATGAAGACAAGTTGCCTGAGTGTGCAAGGCTTCCTGTTGCTTTTACTTTCAGTCACCTTTACATCATTTTTCTTTACCGCAACTGATGATACTTTGAAGCGGTTTGTGCTTCCTGCTTGCTGTGATGACACTGTGACACCTATAACATGCAAACCCAGGCTCTGCAGTATCATTAGCTCATGTCAGTCAGCCGCTACTTCGGAGATTGTAAAGTGCCTGGTCACAAGTCTGACACGTTAGCGGCTCTATATTGCGTACCGGACTGTAGCTGTTTCTGATGCTGTTTGATTGATGTCTTTCGCTGCAGGTGAGCTGGAGGAAGGTGTGTTTGGATCCCCTCGGACTCCGCGCTCTCCGCGAACACCGAGCTCACCAGGTGGCAGTTCAAACTTCTCACTGCGACGTGTGCTTGACAATCGACGTCTGCTCGTTATGCAACTCTTTGAAGAGCAAGGAACACTCTTCCCATCCGGTACACTGACTGGTGCTGTGTTTTTGTTGTTGTTGCTGTTGTTTGGTCTGTAGTCATAAAAATGTTGTTTTGACAGAACACTGAGGTATAAAGGCATGACCCTCGTCAGAAATTAATCACTAGATCCTGCAGTGTCTTTTCAAGAATTAATAATCTTAGAGTGCTTTAAAAGGTGCAAATGAAGGGTAATATGTTGCAACGTGGTTTGATGATGAATTGGAATAGAATGAAGAAAGAAAGAAGGAGATGGGTGGTTGTTGGTAGCTCAAACAGTACCTTCAGGTTTTATAAACAGTTGGTTCATTGATAAGGAAATAAGGGAAATTAGGAATGGAGAGCTCAGCATACTTTTTCACTTGTTGAATTGTTTTGCCGCATCTGATTATGTCTGGGCAAACATATATCTTGTTTTGCCAGGCTTTGATATGGCATGTATCAATCAGCCAGTCAATCATGGATTGGCAGATGTTTGTTGATATGTATAGATACAGAGATGCGGTGGTAGCAGAGTCGTGCATTGTGAAATAACAGCCAGCATGTGACGTGATGGGTGGCTTGGTAGCTTAGCGGGTAGGACATCGGATTCGTGATCATGAGGTCATGAGTTTGAGTGATGAATCTCAGCCAGTTTGCCGTTAAGTAATAACCCTAGTCATGTTGTTCGCATCCCTGTACCTCTGTCACCAAGAAGTATAATTTAGTATCGGCCAAGTGGTAGTGATGTTTTGTGACTTGGAAGGTAATAGTAGTTGGCATCACACTGGCCATGCATCATAGACTTGGTGTCTTGACTGAGGAGCCCACTCTCTTTTGTGCACGGCTTGCTTTACCTTTACTGTTGTGATTGATTCTGTGTTGTAGCAAGTGCAACAACGGACTTTCAGACTCGTCACCATTCACTGTTCCCCAACAAGAACTTGCTCCAGCTGAAGATTCGTGAGGTGCGCCAGAGACTGATGGCCGAGTCACAGACTGGAGAGCGTGATCAACAGCCCCAGCCTGGGAGACTGATATCCGAGTCACAGACTGGAGAGCGTGACCAGGCTCTGCCTCAGTCTGGTCGTGGCGGTGAAATGAGCACATTGATGGCTAGTGATGGCATGTCCAGTGAGCAGTCAGTGCAGCTTGCTGCCATAGCCTCTGCAAGTTCTGTCGTTATGAGTGCTGCCATCATTGCTAGCACAGCTGACAGCAACTAGTTTTGTTGAGCCAGGAGAGTGCGGCCTGCAGCCTGGTCACGGTGGTAAAACAAGCACATGACCACTGCCATTGCTGTTTTAACCAGTGTCGGTGCTGTCACAGTCACAGCTGGTACAGCTGGCAGCAACTAGTGCAGGATCACATAGGTTGACCGGCTGATATGCCAATGGATACATAGCAGAAGTTCTCAAGACAAGTCTGCCACTAAGTCTCCATCATAACTTTTCGGTTATTGACCACAGTTCGAATTTACAATAGGTCATAAGTCGAGAAACTTGGGAAAATCAGACTTGTGAAAATCTTCTTAAGAGAAAATGCGATTTCTGAAAAACAACTTGATGCATAACTAAGTTGCTGACTTAGGAAGAACTTAGGAAGGTCTTAGAAAATTTTAGAATAAGTTGTAGCACCCATTTTTGGAATTTTTTTCATCATTTCGTTCATCAGTAAAATTTTTAGTAGTAGCTTGCTAAAGATATCATCCCCACCTCAAGTGCTTTGCGGCACTATGTTGTTAAACATTAATGTTAGTAGGCTTGGTGGCTTACTTGCTTTTGACCACCATGGATATCAAGTCGAGTGCTATGGTTGATTATGCATAATATCATGTAACATCAGCCACATTGGCCCAGTTACCTGCGGGCTTAATACACTGCAAGGCTTTTTTGCTGACTGTATATATTGCATAATACCCTATCCCACTGCATATCTGGTACTTTTCAGTGGAATTTTAGTCGTGAAATTTAGCGCGTTGTTACCATTATACAATGAACACTTGAATGCTGCACATGTCCTGTGCTCCGTTAGCGTCATATTGTTGTCATTAAATAAGTAAGGAAGTGGCATGTAACACCAGGTGTTGTGTGAAGTAAGTTGTTGAAGCATGGGGCTGTTGGGTTCTTGTTGGATTTTTTAGTTTTTTTTTCATTTGAAGAACATTTGATGCTGTTATCTGAAAGCACTTTTAAGGGGCACTGCCACACTGCCATTGTCTGGTAATACCGGGTCAGCATTCATTCGTATCTTAGGTTGTTTTTAGGTTTTGTGTCTCATAAAGGTTAAACTTTCTGTAAAGGTAACTTTTTGTTTCGTTATTATATGTACGTGCATTTTGCCCGGAAAGGCCGTCACGGAAGTGACCTATACTGTGTCGGCTCACTTTCCGGTTTGCGTTAGTTAGGTTAGTATGTGGTTACTGGTCATATTTGTTACTGTAGAGCAGTGAGTGAGAGTCTGTTGGAGCATCATATCTATACATATAGCGTAATTGTCACATGGCTCAGCTTTCTTCCACTGGCTGGAAATTCTTATCGTTAGATGTCAGTTTGCTCCAAAGCCTTGAATTATCTGGCTTGGTCTCGTCCGTCAGTTTTTTTATCCCGGCAAAGCCAGTTTTACCGAGTTTAGACTAGCTGCAAAACAAAGCAGTGTGTAAAATGCGTTTCCCGTGGACGTGCTAAGATAAGAAGTTTTCCTAAGAAGTTTTGATTACATCACACGGTTGGTATAAGCGCATCTGATTGGTTGAACTACACTGTGTCCCAAAAAAAACATCCCCGACATTTTCGACACTAACCTGAAAACAAATTATCAGATTTCGATAATTTTTGGCATGAATATTCCTGACACAACTTGCCATTAAATGACTATTCGGTTTCCCACC
>Ga0209671_1003634_pt1 | contig 14932 bp, 7 predicted proteins | sample WorMetHERISLAND2_2_FD_187401 | JGI IMG/M metagenome (GOLD analysis project Ga0209671, IMG submission 187401) | Marine gutless worms symbiont microbial communities from Max Planck institute for Marine Microbiology, Germany - Olavius geniculatus... | ecosystem: Host-associated > Annelida >... | reverse complement strand
GGGCGGGGGGCCCCGGGCCCCAGGCCTCCCACCAACAGGGGGTCTCCCACCAAACCCCTCAATTTTTTAAACCCCGTAATTCGATCGCCAATCCTGGCTTGCATAACTTTTGCTACCAAATACGCCCCAGGCCTCCCACCAGCTAAATCCGGCCCTGTAGGGTTATGGCTAAAGTTTTAACCGGTTTAGGGTTAGGCTAGGCCTAGGGTTAGAGTTGGGGATTAAACGAAAGATATTACTCCACAAATTTGTCCACCAAATCGTATTTTATTTTCAACTTTATTCGTCATTAAATGACAACAGACGAACAAGCAAAGAAACAGACAGACAAAAAACGGAAACAATGCAACAAAGTGTAAAGACAGACAAAAGCGTTCGGTTCACTTCCGGTTCTTACAGAGCATGCACCAAACTTTTAGGCCTATTGTCCACGAATTTTGCCAAGAATTTTTATATACGACTCCTATATTGTCATCGACACAGGCTTGACACTAAATATGACACAACATTTGTGTAAATATCAACGAACCGCTGTGAAACAATTTCATCAGCAGTTGTGTAGATGCACTTAAGTCGACTGATGTTTATTACAGTAGTAGCCGAAAAATGCCGAAAAATTTTACGGATAACCGAAAAGCCGCCGAAACTTTCTGCAAAAGCATAGATTTTCTCGAAATGCCATCGACAGCAAATGGGACGTTTTGCCATTTTTTGTCCTCACCCGAAATGCGAAAAATCTGGCTCGAGTCTACCTGCTTGTGTCGATGAGTGTTTGTGCCGGTGGTCGGGACCCCACACCGCGTGTCAATCAAGGACCGGTACTGATCCAGTACGAGCCGCGCGTTACGCTGAGTCGTGTGGTGAAGTAGATTAGGCAGGCGAGTCCGACTGTACGGCATGACTGCACGACACATCTCCAAACGCACCGGCTCGCAGCCCAACCCTACGTCACAGTATGCAGAACAACAGCAGGGCCGGATTTAGCTGGTGGGAGGCCTGGGGCTCCTGATGGGAGGCCTGGGCCCAGTGGCGTATTTGGGATTTCAGAAAGGGATTGGCTATCGAATTACCCGGGCCCCACGGCCCCCTCTAAATCCGGCCCTGAACAACAGTCAAATTTACCATTGAAATACTGCCATTACTAGGCTTATAATCTGCCAGTAAAAATCAAGCAATGCATTCATCGGGATGTGGGCTAAATTAAGGTCTAAGAAAAAGCCAACGGTCGAAAATTTTCAGAATTTAAAATATGGCGCAAACTGCAGAGATACGGCCATTACCGCTCACATAGATATAGACATTTGAAGCAAGTTCCAAAATGTCTGTTAAGAATCACATGAGAAAAGCAAAGTGAGAAATGGGAACATCACAACAAAAAGGGTCGGGTTGGAAACATTACAGCACACCATTAAAGAAAAAAAAAACACGTGGCTGGGACATGTACTGAGAATAAAGGATCATACAGACTATACAGACTATACAGTGGAAACTGAGAGACTACGAGAGATAGCCTAGACACTCCCGCTAAAAAGGGATAGACAAAGACACGGAAAAAAATGTTTTCGCAACGGTCCTTATTTTTTTGCCAGCTGCAACCAAAAGCACAGGAACTTTTTGGACCTAAACAGACATCAAGCACAAAACGGTGTAACGGAGAAACCAACTGCGAACGACAGAAAATACAAGCAAAATACTCGCAACTACGCAAATCAGAAACCATTCGTGGAAGAAAATAAGACACAGTTGCTGACGCACCGTACCGACGACGTTGCTTTCGCCTGATGGCTGGCTTCGTAGATTGGACCAGCAAACACAGTACTAGCAGGAACACTGCCGGCCTTTGAGCACAGAGACCACTAGCCAGCAACATCTTGAGATTACCACAAGCTCAGTCGTCGACGCGTCCGAAACCAAATTGTGCTAATCCACGCTTACCATTAGCTCGTGCCAATCATGGGGTCGCCACTTCTGAAACTGTAAAGCTCTTCGGCATGGTCAGTTTCGAGTCCCATACCTGTTTAGATCGAGCGCTCGTCCAGTCAGCTTTAACTCGTGTGCTTAATCAGTGCTATAGTAGGCCTACTGACATTCACTTTTAAAGGTGACTAGACCTTTAATAACTGGCAGAGAAAGATGTATGTATCAACCGGTCATTTAGATGCTGCTGCTGCTGCTATTGCTGTTGCTGCTGATGATGATGATGAATAGAAAAGTCGGCATCATCTTCATTATTATATTCGTCGTAGTGGTCGTCATGATAATTTTGCGCGGAGTCTGCCTACAGCAGCCGCAGCCTACCGTTTCTAGCGACTAACTTTTCTTGCAACGGACGATAATATACTGCGCTATCGAAATTCGTCGTAATTATTCGTCGTAGACGATCGGTTCAGACGCTGTGCGTAAAAGTTATATGACGTTCTGCTGTAGGCCTACCGCAGGATTGCACGCGGGCGCTTCGATGCTTGCTCGTCGATGTTTGGCGCTCAACGCCAGCCACCCGAACAGGTAGGGTCGCGTCGCGGCACTGACCGAATAATACAGCGTGGCCCAAAATGCAGTGACATTTTTCATTCCCGGTCTGCATGCATCCAGACCAGACGTACTGCGTGTCAAAGGCACGCGGCATATGGACGGCACTTGTACAGCGAATCGAAAAATGTCTTCGACGTGATCGCTGTTCACTGAAGTTATTGGTATAAGCTACGTAATCGTAAATCTTGTAGTGCCCTATATTCTTCAATAAAACCTAGAGTGCATAGGATTGTTTGCGAGAAAAAAAACGAGTCTTGGGAGCTTTAAGAGAGTTCCCAGATGTGGGGAGGGAACTAAATCCATATTTGGACCGCAGTCGAAGAACGCGTACTTCTCGAACGCTGTCCGTGTCCTCATGTCAACAGCTGCATTGGTTGTAAAGAAACGCAGCTGTGAAATTTGGCGATGAGTCTAATATCCCGTTTACACGATGAAGCAAACATGAAGCAAAGATGAAGCAAACGTATTCAATACACACGTGCACGACGTGTGCTTTAATTTTGCTTCATTTTTGCTTCACGTTTGCATCACATTTGCATCACATTTGCTTCGTGTAGGTAGCTATGCTTCATGTATGCTTAATGTTTGCATGACGTTTGCTCCAGCATGTGTACTTCGTTTTACTTCATGTTTGCTTCCTCGTGTAGCCTAAACGGGGCATCATCGTGTGAAAAAAAACTTCGTGATTGCTTGATTCACGCAAAGCATCATGTTCCGTTTTTATGCACCACTTTGTATAATGTTCCAGACGCGTAGCCTACGTGTACTGGATACACACTGTACTCAGTGTACTTAGTGTACTGCTCTGTACGTCGCCCACTGCAGCGACCTCTGTCGAGTGCCAGTCGCACACGTGTACTCGCGTCTCGGCATTCTAGAACAATAATTATGACAAGTGTTCTTCAATGACTGACGACTTCGACAAGATGATACACCAAACCAGTAGTCAACTTATAGCTGTGGCGCCACCAATTAAGCTCTTTCGTACTCTCGCTACGCAGTTCACTGGTTCTATAATACTTGCCCAGAAAATTAACAAACTGGCTATATTAATAATTGACTGTTCGCGGGTTACCTTGCGTGCGGTTCTATTCGTTTCAGTTTTTTTTCTGTCCTGTTAGGAGAGTACTTTTACAAAAGCCGCTGAATTTGACGGCACGATAATCGCAGCGTAATATGTTCGATATTGGCAAATAGTGTAGTTTGTAAAACGCTATCTGCAGTTGGTTTTCGTCATTATTACTGTACCGGAAAAAGATTTGCATGCGAGAGATTTTCACCGTTATGTGACGTGTGACGTATAGACTTCAGAAGCGACAATTGTTGTCCAATTAGGCATCTTCTTGCAGGTAAGTTAATCTTATGTCTCGTGCTACGTGCTTGCATATGTGTGTTTTCATTTTTTTTCCTTTTTTGATTGTATATCGGTCATTCTGTTTGTGTACCTACGGTTCTACCGTGCATGCTTTTCGGTAAATAAAGGTTGGTATTATTCTTAGAAATCGCAAGCTTATGAATTCGCTAACCCGCCACCTCAGACAGACCCTGGAAAGGCAAATCCGGTTCAAATCTACGTGGCATATTGGCAAATACGTACCCACCGCATACGTAGGCTATCAGTATTCGTTTTTACCTGCATTGTGATTGCTTGCTCCGCCCACATGTGCTCTCTCTGAAACTTTTTCTTGTTCCGCCACCGCCGATGACAATAATTTGACCCAGCGTCCAAGTGACGTACGCGTTTGTTGAACCAGTAATTAATTAGAATGAGAGCAGAGACTAATAATTGCGCTAGTGCACGATCGTTCCTGTCTCGTTACTCGTCGAGAGGCAGTTTGGTTAGCGTTCCCAGCAGGCCCATACTCCATTTCCAGAGCAGACTGGCAAAACACTGTCGACGCTGACATTTCGAGACCATCAAGCGAAACTTAATTTTGCACCATATTTTTTTTCTTCGCGGTGCTTTGTAGCGTTCGATATTGCAGCGTCACTCTGAGTGACGCTGCTATATCGAACGCTACAAAGCACCGCGAAGAATACTCACTCTGGGAAATCGCATTCTTTCCGCGACCTGAAGTCGGACAGTGGCCTTCGAATATATGTGTAGCAGGTACGCTTGAGTACGGTCGGCCCACCTGGCGACAATTGGCCTCCTTGTTTTATTTTGTAATAAAATAAATATTTTTATTTGTACATTTTTATCGATATTTTGTCATTTTCCGCTATTTGCCTCTGGTTGTTGAGCATTTGTTATATCCCCCTTTTCCATATAATGCTTGAAAGCCTACAATAAATCCACAACATCTCAACAATGACAAGATGTTGTCCAGCTTCTTGTACAATTAACTTGCTGTCCAGCAAATCTACGTCAAATCGAAGTAGTGGAGCTTCAGCCTTATCGTTCTCAAGAACACATTCTAAACTCTTTTGCTATCTCTCTCCTGCACTCAAGACGCTCGTCGATTGGTCGATATGGTTCGAATAGGCCTAAGCAGCTCTAGATCTTCGTTTCGTACGAGACTTGACCGCAGCTACGCTTGAGATAGTTCAGTCGCGCTTGTTCCTAATTTTCCGCACAACTGATCATTTGCTAGGCTAACGAGTGCATTGAAATATTAGTGGACAGAAGCAATTACGTGCATTTTTCGTTATTTTTATTTAATAGATTTAAACAACAAACACAAAAAACTATTTATAAGCCAGAAATAGAGACGATACTGTTACATAAAGCACTACTGTGAGATCAAATGACACAGTGTTAGATGGGGTGCTTGACCCCAATTGAAAGGAAAAAAATCTGGGATTCACTCTTTTTGTGCCCGTCGAGATAAAGGGCGACGTTTGGGGACGCCATCGTCGCTCAAAAATACAAACTACACCAGAATGCACCATATTAAAAAGCAAAATTTAATTTTTTCCCCCGGATGAACCCCGCGAGAATGTTGTCCTGTGGTGGCTTTCGACGTCCTTGCCCCGAACGAGCCAAAACGTGCAATTGCAAGCTGCGGCCAAACCGTCAGTCCTATATGCTGCTACCCAGCGAATACAAACGAGCGATTCTGTTCTCTGCCAGATGACATTGGTCTTTGTAATTAAAGTGAATACAAAATTTAGTGACGTCTTTACATGTTGCCATAGCAACAACGGAGCCTGCGCAGCCGTAGTTCAGCGGATAACATCATCATCATATTAATATTATTAACATCTTCTTTTCGCCAACGTGGGCACGCATTTCGCAGGCAGATGACAAAAACAAGACTGTGTGAATTTGTCTGAACACAGCAGATCACCCACCATATAGGTCAGCTCAAATCTCAGAAATTGCTGTTTTTGTGACCGCAGATTAGCTTTTTTCACAGCAGATTACAGCAGATCACTAAATTTCTATGACTTGGGCTGATCTTTGGCGATCTGTGGTTCGTAGATAGAACAGTTACTAGTATTCGGCCACTAAAGAAGCGAGGTAACTGAATTGAACTGAATCCCCACGGTTTAGTTTTTAACGAACTGACCAATGAGCAAGCAAGGTGAGCCCAGTGCTCATTGGTTGACGCGCACGTAAGCGTAGTCACGTAGGCCACCGACGCCGTTAAACGGTGCCTACTGCAATGCTTGCCCATTGGCCAGTTGGACAAAAACTAAACCATGCCAGTTCAGTTCAGTTCAGTTCAATTCAGTTACGTCGCTTTGTACGCGCCTTAACGTAAGCAACTTTTGCGATCTATGGTTGTTTTGCAGTTGATCTGCGGCGATGTGCGGTGTTTAGGCGGACCGGACGGTGGCAAACGTAGATGGCGCAGAGAGATATGGCGACTTCACAGGTCGGCGATGTTGGATCACACACTGCCGTGAAGGCGAATTCGTTGTAATTATGTAGGCTACGTCTACAGTGCGAGTCAAAAAGTTTCACCCTCTGGCGTGTTCTGACAATTGTTTTTCAAAGACTGAAAATTATAAAGCTATATTTCACACGTATATTCTGCGTTTAAATCTACGCCAAACTGCAAAGTTTCTTTAAATTATTCATTCGATCGCTTACAGGATTTTTACATTCAACTTGAAAGCTTACTGTACGGACCGCATCGAAAGTATGAATGGCCACCAAATTTACCAGACTTTAAGCCACTTAACTACTAATGTCTTGGGTGCAATGTAGTGATGATTCGACATATCGAAAATATCGATATATTGTTTTCGATATCGATATATCGTATCGTATCGCATCGTCGAAAAGAATATCGAATTTTTTCTATATATTGCGATATCTTTTATATGTCACGATATTTTCGATAAATCGCTATATTTTACGCCAGAAGCTTATATTTTTATTACTGCATTATGAAAATAGCGAGAATTAACGTCGGAGAAAACGACAAACTAGCCGAAGCAAATTTACTATAGTGTCGTAATTTAACGACACTTACGACATTCTATAGTTAATTTTTAAGTTCACTGACACATTTTAGTATCTACGTAAAGCAAACTGCCTTGCTGAACGTTCACGTCTTGTTCTTGTGCTTGTATAAGATTTACATACTTATCATTTTGAAAATATCAATATCGATATCAATATCGCGATATTTTAAAAATATCGTATCGATGTCGTATCGAAATTGAAATCCTGATATCAAATCATCACTAGTGCAATGCTGAAAACATTCACAAACTTAATCCAAAGTTGAAGACCATTCTGAAGCGAAAACGTGCGCTACAGCAGATAGGCCTATGGGATGACTTGCTGCAGACTTTTGCGATATCTTCCTAAGGACCTAATGCATGCGCTATAGCCGGTGAACATTTTGAACATCCGATATCACCTTTTTTCAAGAAATATTAATATTCATATTAATATTATTAACATCTTGTTAATTTTTTTCTGAAACTGAACATATAGCTGCGTTTCAGCGTTTGAGTCTGCAGCCAATTTTGTCTTTGAATAAAAACTGTTGGTTGTCATGGTAACAGGAGTCGGCAAGGGAGAAATTTTAACGACATCATCGGACAGCCCGAACCCGGAAATAGGGGGGTAGATGCAAACAGCGCGCAATTATCTTTTACGGGGACCGAGTTATACCGCTTTGAAATCTCCATTGGCTGTAATGCAAAATTTTGCAAAAAATTTTATGTTCAGATATTGGTATTGAGTAGTACTTTGGCTAGAGTGTTTTGATTTGCGGCAACCACAGATTATGCTATAGTATATTCACAGACCCAAATCAAAAATTCATAAACGTAGATGTCACGGTTTTCGTTGAATCAGATGCCAATGAGCCCAAGTTTGGTAAATCCAGCTACAGACTGAAAAATTTTCATGCAACAATCAGCCTGATTTGAATGCTGCTTGGGTTAGTGCACCAAATCGTATCAGCTTAATGCTCTGACGTCATAAATTACAATAACGTTACTTTCACAATCTGCTCACACGAATACGCAAGGTAGGTACTAGGTACTTTTTACTCATATATAAACAATAAAAAAATTTGTCCAATATATTGAGGCTCAAAACTTTTTGAATGCCCCTTGTATTTGCATGAAGTCGTAATTGACTCAAATGCTATTATTTGCGGCTAGCGTAAATGTAGGCTATTATATATTCACATGTGCAAATGAGAAATTCAGAAACGTGTTTGTAAGGGCTTTCACAAAATCAGATGCCACGGGGCTTCACTTTGCTAAACCTAGCTATAGACTAGAAAATTGTCATGCAACAGTAAGCCTGATTCTATGCTGTTTGCATGACGTCATATATTACAACGACGTCATATCCGCAACCAACTCATTAGAGTTCGTAAAGGGTGTACGTTTCACTGATGTATAGGACTACATTGTAGATAATATTATTGTCTATTATGTCGAGGATGAATACTCTTGGGATGACCCTCGTAATACTAACGCCATTAGTTTACTACCGAGCAACAATACGCTGTCATAAGGTACTACCAGTAAAACGGTAGAATTGCAGTAAAACGACGAACGCTCGTACTTGAAAAAAATTTTCTCACCTTTGCAATGGTGTTTTTTCTTGCAATATTTTTTAGTCTGCCTTGTCAACGGATTTATGACAACAGTAACGAATAAGTTTTTCCAACTTTCTTTGACATCGAAAGTCTTTAAGACAATAAACGTTTGGCCGCAAGACAGCTATTATTTTATGTAAAAGTAACTTTTATGATTATATATTCAACGGTTTTCTTCAGGCCTATGCTATAGAACCGTGGTCAATCTGGACTGGTTAGAACTATGGCGTTACGTCGACAGTCGCCAGAGGGAGCGACCGGTCTCGCACAGCTGTTGTTACTCGTGATAACATTATGCAGCACGTATCATAGATGTGATAAACGTCAAAAAACTTATAATAAACGTTAATAAACGCGTTTATTAGGAAAAAGATTGTAAACGTTTGTAAACTAAAAGTAAACGTACACAGAGCGTAAGTTTAAATATATGTACGCCATTATTTGGATAATTCCAAATTCCAATAAAAGTTTTTTCATTGTCAAAAAATGTCTTACCCCAGTTCTGTGACAACCGTTTTACAAAAGTGCCCAGAATTCACTCACTTTAATCTTATAGCTACGTGAAAACTAAGTTGAGTTGTTCTGTTTACCGTCACTAGCACCGTGGCCCAATGAACTCTATCAGTGATTGAACGCAATGCGCTAGCTATAGCTTGGCTTTCAGCGCGTCTTAGCCATCGCAATTCTGTCCGTCTGTCTGTCTGTCTGTCACACGGGTGGATCAGTCAAAAACGGTACAAGCTACGATCACCAAATCTTCACCATCGGCTCCGTGGAAGACTCTAGTTTCAGGAACCGTAAAGCTATTCCATTAATTCGAAAGGGGGTCACCCAGAACAAGGGCGCTAAATGAGAGGAGGGTGGCAAAATTTGCAATTTTAGCCAATAGGTCGATGTATCTTAAAACGGTGAGAGATCGGGCCTAGGTTACGATTTAATCACTAATAGGAAATCGTATATTAAATGACCTTGAACGCCAAAATAGAGGGTTTTATAGATTTTTTGGCGATTTCGGGCTGAGACACAAGTCTATATCATTCACAAGGTGGGGCCACGGAACTATCGTTATGCGATCCAGATAGACAATTTGGTATTTGTATATTAACTTAGCGTGAAAACCCCCCATTTTTTGAACCGGAACTGCTATAGGCTTTCGCGCGTCTCGTGAGCATTAACTCAAATTTCTTGTAATAATCGCTATCGCAATTCCGTTCGTCTGTTTGTCCATCATACGGGTGGATCAGTCATCAAAATATGAGCTAATGCGCATGAAACGCGCGACAGCCTATAGCAGTTCCTGTTCGAAGGTTGTTTTGCTCTATCTTCGTTCATTTCGTTACAGTTCACTCTAAATGTGTGAACTGCAGCCAAAAATCGAAAACAAATAGTAGAAACTTCTGTTTTGGGGATTCGCGGTCGTTCAAGGTCATCGATGTTAATACGGTACTCCTAAAAGTTCGTCACCAACGCTTGTTATGATAAGCAGCAGTTGTGTAAACTATCTGCAACTGTTTTTTTACGCCAAACAAGGGAATAGCGGTGAATTAACGTCTTTTAAAGGGATGTGCTCTTGTTTGACACCCTCATTCTAGGGGAAGCCCTTAACCCAGCGGCACGAAATTTTGTCACACAAAAATAGTCTTTGTGGCAATTCACGGTAAAGATCCTAGCTTACATCGTTTTGATAGGGCTGCAGGACGCAAAAAAATTATTCTGCTGTCGCGGTGTAATTTTATAGGTGACCACGCAAGCATAATATGGTGTAACTTTGTCAAATTAAGGAATAATTAAATAAAGCTCTGTATAGCAGCGTATATTTAAACCCTAATACGTGTGTAAAATATCGCTTATTTTTTTCAATCTGAAAAAAAATAAACACGTTAAAGAGGGGGGGGGGTAAAATTTTCAGGCTCATGCTGTAGGCCTAATAGCCTGTGCACACTTTTTTACTTAACAATTCAACGCATTCTTTCATAATGTATATAAACATGCAAAAACTACTATTTTATTCTGTGAGGCTAATAAAATTGTTGTCCGAAGTGTTTCTCTGCATTATCATAATTGTGGTTATAGACACTTCACGAACTGACAAATGACCATCATTATAAATAAACTAGTTTTGGAAACCTTTTGTACTATTGTCGTTTGTCATAACAATGCAACTACAAAATGTAAAGGCGAGCGCAGAGCTACGTAACTGAACTAAACTGAACTGAACCGAAACGGTTTGGATTTTGACGAACTGACTAATGAACGAACAGGGCGAGCTCATTGGTCATTGGTTGACGCGTACGTGAGCGTAGTCACGCAAGCCACCGACGCCGAGACGCTGCCAACTGTAATGCGTTACTGCTTGTCTATTGGTAAGTTCGTCAAAAACTAAGCCACGCCAGTTCAGTTCAGTTACGTCGGTCTGTGCTCATCTTAACGTAAACCTGAACGGCTACAACGTGCATCCACGAACAGTTAGTTTTTTTACGAAAGGGCATCCATTTCCCTCAGCGCCAAACGCTAACAAGCCATTTTCCCCAGCGGACGTCTCTGCTCTTGCCATGACCCATAATCAAGGAGTTTACTGCAGCGTTTTTGTTGATTATTTAATTATTGTAGTCAAAGAATGCATCGGATTCGAAGATCACTAGTCAGCAAGGCTCCAAGACGGTTCAGGTAAGCTGCTAGTCAAAAACAATCAAATCAACGCAAGCTTTGCATTGATCGTTTTGTGATGCTAACTTTACCGATGATCATCATATTCATCTTACGAGTTAATTGCAGGTAGGCCTACGGTCGTGGCGACCGTGGTTCCATGCATAATATAGGCTAGAATATTATAGGCCTAGCCTACAACCTTACCAAAACATTTTAGCTGCATCGAATGTCCGATGAAAAAAAAACTTATACTGGCGTATATCTTTATGACAAATTATAATTTGCACACGTTGGTAAAGGCGCGTTTCCTAAATTTTGCTTGTGTGTTGTGAATTTAGTAATAATTTTGGCTGGACAAAGTAGTTCTTTGCTTAGTTGTTTTGCAAGAATTATTTCCTATTTTTGTGACGTTATTATTTTCAAAGTCCGTAGATATGTGTTAACAGCACTGTTTTGGTAATTCGCGAATATTTCAGTATGGTTTACTAACGTATAGTGCCGTGGCTGCACGCATCGATTTCCTCGTTCGAGGTGTTGTCCGACGTCGCCGAGCCTTCCGAGGTTTAACAACCTCAGCCGAAGAAATCGTGCTCGTTCTTTCCGATATTTTCGGAGGAGGTTTTTTGCCTGCCAGCCAAAAACGCTCATCATAACCTCGAGCGAAGAAATCTGATGTGTCTTCTGACGCGTCGTTTGACGTGTCTTTCGACGTGTATTTTCTCGTCCGAAAAGCTCGGTCAACATCTCGGACGAGAAAATAGCCTGCATGTAGCCACGACGCACACGTCATCGGCTGCGTTGGTATGCTATGCTATGCTATGATACACAGGAACCGTCTGCGTCGACTCTGTTCTCCAAGTCGATGGAGAAAGTCTCAAGCTTGCTGCCGCAAGAGTTCGACGAGTCAGGCAACGTGCCGCCGCCATTCTTCCTCGGCGACGAGGTTATACCCTGTGGTTATACTCAATGCGTTCACTTTTCTTACGTCTTCGTTATATGCGGGGCGGCTTAGTGGTGTAGAGGTAGCGTGCCGAACTGGTGACCGCGAGGTGTCCGGTTCGACTCTCGCCCGGTGCACTGCCAGGTAACGACTCTGGGCAAGTTGTTCACACACAAGATGTTTCTGTTCACTAGGCAGTATAATTTGGTATCGGTCAAAGCGAGGCGACGCTCTGTGGCTGGGAAGATAATCGTGGGCTTGGTGGAAAGTAATGATGATGATGATAACGAAGGACGAATCAACTTTAGCGTGGCGTTAAGTCCTAAGACTACAAGGACACGTAACAATAAGCTTAAACAGTAATAGTAGTCAGTGCAATGAGACGTTCTTAGTCATGTCTGTAAGACCGGGAAAAAAGTTCGGTTTTCAGTCTGCTGCGGAAAACTTGCAACGACGGCGATGACCGGACTGACTCCGGCAAACTGTTCCAGACCGATGCAGCAGTCGCTGAAAAGGTGCGATCGCCAATGGTAGAACGCACCGTGCGTGGAGAGACCAGCGCTGATGTAGTCGAAGAGCGCAGTCGTCGACGTGCGTTGAGGTGTGACACGCGCTGAAGATCTGAAGCCAGGTAGCCAGGTGCAGAGCCGTGGAGGCAGCGATACACAAGCACTGCCAGCCGGAACGATACGCGTTTTGCCATCCGAAGCCAGTGCAATTTGCGCAGTAACGGCTGAATGTGGTCCTGACGACAAGCATTAAAGATCAGCCGTGTAGCGGCGTTCTGCACAGACTGAAGCCTGTCCATGAGTTACTTCGGAAGGCCGGCAAGTGTTGTGGAGTCGTAGTCAAGCCTGGAAAACACCACCGGGTTTATGCTGTCATATGCGCGCTGACTGCCGGGAAACCGGGATCAGCTCCCGTCCCTACGCTCATTATCAAGTATGGGTTACCTCTACCTTTACATTTACCATATGCTTTACTGGCATGGTCGGGATATTTTTACTGTAAATTTTAGCAATATATTAAAGTTTGGCTTAAAAGCCACCGGCGTGGAGGTTAATTGAAGAAGCCCGCATATCTTTCTCCCAACGCTTATACTTATATTGTTGCTGGTGGAGCTGATGTCTTGATACATTTTCAAAAGTGCAAAAATACGAATCTTGCTTGGAATATTTGCTGCCGATTTGTAGGTTATACTAAGCTACTAAAAAGTTAAAGGTTTAAAGGTGGTGATATAGCTCTTTTTGGGAAGCCCATCTCAGAGCTGCGGAGCGTCACCTACCATATGGGACCACACAGTGTTATCTGCCACCCGACACAGGTGAACGCGCCCCGCTTTAACACCAGCCAAATAGGCTGGTACTCGATTTACCTACCCCGGAGAAATGGAAGGCTGAGTTGACCTAGGCGGCTGGTTACATACCGAGATGGTTTACCTGCCTGCAGACAGTCACCCATCAAAGTACTAACCCAGCCCAGCGTAGAGTGACTTCGTTGATCGGATGAAACGCGTTACCGCTACGCCATGCCACCAGCCAAACTGTTACACTTTGTAGACCTTTATATCTCGTAAACAATTAAGGTTACGTCTTGCCTCAATGTTGTACTGAACTAGGCCTACATAAATAAACATTCGTTCGTTGTTAGTTGTTTCTACAGGTTTCTTTGTTCGTTATCTTTATTTCTACAGTCTTGCTGCCACTATTTGCTTCCTAGTCTGTGTATTTGTAATTGTTCAGGTTGTTTGCGTGCATTTTTACACTGATTAAACATTACTTACTTGCTTACTTAGGACGACTGGAACGTGGCGTCCCTGCTGGAACAGGACGAGGACGACGACAGACAGGAAGAGGCTGAGATGATGCGTCAGCGAGGACCTTGCATTAACGAGCTCGACATTACCGCATCAGCGGTCGACGTACACTGGTAAAGCCATAGGCGGCGAGACCTGTAGGCCTACAGCAGGGGAAGCAGTAATTGCTGTCCAAACTACAACGTTGCAACAGCAACTAGAAAGCAGTAAAAGCCCGCACACTTCCGCCAAGGCAATGTTGTTCGCTAGGTGGCAGCACTATCTTCGGTTTCGCAGCGGTTTCCCTTATGCCCCATTGAAAGCAATGGTAACGAAAATCGGATCACCCCCAAAATTGAATCTTTGGTAGTTTGTGCCATTCCCGACACACCCTCAAAATTTCAGAAAGATCCGTCCAGAATTTTTTGAGTTGTCTTGCGGACACACAGACAGACAAACAAACAGACAAAGTCCGGCAAAAACATTACCTCTTTGGCGGAGGTAATAAATGCAGCCCGGCCGACTTTGAGCTCAAAAGCTAATAAAGATGCATCACATCATAGGTCCGTCTTATGCTGGATTTATGATCATAAGCTGCTTAGTTGGTTTGCATATCTATAACTCATAGGCCTACCTTAAGCAGACCTGTCCTACAGAACTGCATTAAACTTTCCTAGCGGCTGAGGCTTCGAAGTTACGACGGACCTTAACTGAACTGAACTGAGTTTATTAAAGCACACTTGCAGCTCGAAAGCTGAGTAGCTGAATAATACAGTGATACATGAGTAGCGAAATATGCAACACATGCGAAAATGTTTGAAAAAAATAATATCTAAACAGAAACAAATAAAAAAAACAACAACAATAGTCCCAGTAATGAAGTAAATTGCTATTAACTATTTGGTAGTCGTAGGAATGATTTCTCCCAAAAACTCCCCAAGACACCAGACAGCCCCCCTACCGCTCCCACCGCCCCCTTTAGCTCTATCCATTTAGTAG
>Ga0209671_1003630_pt1 | contig 14936 bp, 6 predicted proteins | sample WorMetHERISLAND2_2_FD_187401 | JGI IMG/M metagenome (GOLD analysis project Ga0209671, IMG submission 187401) | Marine gutless worms symbiont microbial communities from Max Planck institute for Marine Microbiology, Germany - Olavius geniculatus... | ecosystem: Host-associated > Annelida >... | reverse complement strand
CTTGGTTGCTAGACACTGCGGATACAGCAGCAGCAAACGCCGCAGAATTTATTGAGCCACGAACCATTGAGCGATCCTGCAGCGGCGGGTCGGCGGCGAATCAAAGCTGAGTAAGCTAGAAGACCAAACGCGCGCACTTCTCAAGCACTTCGCGGCGGCAAGCAAAAAATATCAACAGTGTTAGCTTACTAAACAAGACGATTTCGCCGGCGGCGGCGGCGGCGGTAGACAGGGCGGCATCAGAGAGGATAGACCCAAGAGGCGTTCTTCTAGGAGTGTGTCAGCCTGACAGCTGCCTGCGTCAGCTAGCCTAGAAGAACGCTGTCGGAAACGTAATCTCTGATAGGCAATTTTGTTAGGCGGCCGACGACTGAGGAGGTCGAGGAGGTCTGTCTGCAGCTAGCGATACCCGTGGAGAGCGCGGCGCCAGCAGCCGACTTGACCTAGATGCGTTTGTCGGTCGGTCTGGTCTGGTCTGTCCGTCTGTCTTTCTTAGCAGAGAGTGAGTGAGATGAGTTTCCTCGTGTAACTAACTACTCGACTATCGTTCTCCTATACAGGATGCATCTCAGGGTCGGAGTCCGTGAACACATCAAACGCACTAGTGACTATAATGCCCGTCGCTGTTCAGAAATACCAAAATATGCGCTCACTGTTTTGGTCTTGGCACTCGGTGTTTTGGTCGTGCAATTTTTGACTTTTGGGTCCGAAGTGCATATTTCGCCTCACGTTCGAGCAGCGATAGGAAGTGGAAGAGAGACTCACGTGATCGTGTGTAGAGCAGCGGTCTGCGTCGTGCATCGAAGACTTTCCTGGCGGCATCGGAGCTGCACTGTCGCGGTCCTCGATGACGAGGTCAATCGGCATCTTGCCCTTCAGACAACTGATGTATCGGTGACAAAAGTTGTCGCATAGCTCGTGTACCTGCATGCACATAACGATATCAGTGATACGTGGTCATACCTGTTTACGTCTGCTTAATCACTGTACATAGGTCTGCACGGCATGTCAACTCAGTCTTCCGTCCCTGCGGGGTATAGGTAAATCGAGTATATCGGCCAGAGATTATGTCAGTACGGTGTAAACTATTAACTAAACGGAAGCAATTAATGGACATCATGCAGGCGCATGTGATGTGACTGCTGTTATTGTTGCTGTTATCCTTGCCGGATGCAACGAGGCTTGAGCAGCAGCAGCAGCAACTGTATCCGTTGGTTACGCAAGCGGCAAGTTCGCGGAACAACATCAGAGAAGACAGCAAGTTGCAAGCACATCTGAATGATCTAACAGTAGAAAGCGGCCGGTCACTGATACCAATATGCTATAGCGTCAGTTCTCGCTACCGAGAAAAGAAACGTTTCGGCGTCTTAAAACAAGACGTAGCAGTAGCACAACTTTTTGAAAACAGCGATGAATGATTATGTTTGTTTATAACATGTTAGTCTCATATTTCAACATTTTATTGTTAAAAATCATCACGTGAGTAAGTGAGTAAAAATGAAGCTAGAAAGGCGCAAATTTAACAATGCACCGCGGTCTCAACACCGAAACAAAAATGTCGTTAGCTGCCGCTTCAACTATTCAATGCATGCGCGTGAAATGCTTTCGTCCTATCGCCGCCACAATGACCAACTCTTGCCTAACTCACGAATCACAGAAAGACACCATGCAGACTTCTCCCCACAACTAGCATTAGTATAGCAGCTGTCGCCAAGCGCTCTTCACTCCATCCCGTTACGGTTCCGTAACAACTCAAACTGCAAGTCATGCGGCGGCACTGAAATAAACACTGAGATTGCCTATATATACAACTGACCAGAGTGGAGTGGACCGACCAATTGACGTCCATACAGCATTAGCGTTAGCTACAGCCACGAGCGTGTTGCGTAACTCCAGCATCCGACTATTAACGGATGAACGCTAACAGATGCATGGAAAATTGAAGCCTTCCCTATACACTCTTGTCCGCTATTTCACACGACTCCCATGCGCACTGCTGGTATTTTTGACGAAATAAGGCTACAACATTAAACGCATGCAAATACACGCCCACGCCTCAAATACCAAATACTTATGTCTGAGAGTGAAAGGTAGACCTAAATCAAATTCGTATATAAAGCACACGGATGGGAAAGTGTTATCATACCTTCTCGAGTTCGAGCAGATGAAATCGCAGCACTTGGATCGCTTGAATCATCTGACACACGGCAACAGAACCACAGTGCACACGACGCTGTAGAATACACTGGAATAATATGTCGGCCCATTACCAACATATTATACGGCCGTCCGCCTAGAACTGCGCAACCTAACCCAACCCTGACATTTAACATGTTGAACTAAAATGTGGCGCGCTGATTACTATGGAGAGCGTTTACACCAATTTTGCCTTTAACATTTTGACTTATATAGAAGCCTGAACGAGACAGAGCTGACGGACAGACGCGCGCACAGACGGGCAAGACATGCACGTAATGCGGCCTATTAAGACGGTCGCACAGTAAAGTTATTAGACACAATAAAGCGATGGCCGATAAATCATCGTGCGTCAAGTCTATACAAGGTGTATAGATGACAACCGGCGAGGCACAGGCAGGTTCAGAGACAGAAGCTTTCTTGGCCCGGGCACGAGTGACAGTCACTCGTCACTCGTCAGTCGAGCGATATTCCACGAGACAAATGGCAATTAGCTGCGCACGTAATGTATGTAGTAATTGACTCATTAACCGAGTGCATTTGCTGAGCGATGACGTCACATCGGATCACGTGACAGTGACGACACCGATGACGTAGAGTCAGGTGCATTCATGGGCTTGCACAAATACATCAGTCAGACTGAGAGTAACTGAGAGTGACTTGCTGTCATCTGATTACATTACATTTCAACAAATGGCAGACAAACACGTTAATGCTGCCAACGGCGACAGTATAATAACAAAAACCGACAAACTGCGTACACTAACTATCATTTTGACAAGATATGCACTCGTGTAGGCAGACAGAGCGCGCTTCTGAATAGTCTACAGTAGCTCATCGGCGACGCAGTGGCATAGGCTTATAATAAGTTAATGAACGTCGACCTAGTAATAAGTATTGATAAGTCATCGATTTTGGGTATTCCAACTGAGAGCCCAGCATGTATGCGATGTATAGACTATGGTATAGTACGTGTCGGCATTAGACTTTGTATTGCGACAAGCGCGAGAGCTCAAGTGCTTGCCGTCAACCAGAACAATTAAAGATGCTCTTGAAACTCTCGCGCCTCGAAAACGAACTTGGAACCTAAAGCTTGTCAGTCAACAGCGTCTCATACGTCTATAAGGCTCAGACTCCATTAGCTTCGATTTGTAGTAAATGTATTGTTATAACAAGCCGTATAACAAGCTGTAAATTGTACAACAAATCGAAGTAACTGGAGTTTGGATTAGGAAAATATTTTCCTGTGAACTTGAAGTACGCCATGTGGATCACCAAGCCAAAATTATAGACGAAGTGACGGTGTAAACTATAGAGGGTGATCAAGATTAGACCTGAGGTTTACATTCACGTTTCAATTGCAGTGTAAAACAAAATGCATCACTTCTGAAAAAATCATATCAAATTTGCTTTTTGCAGTCACGGCAGTGGGGGGTAACACATAGGCCACTATGCATGTCCTGATAAATACCAGTCGATTGATACACTAAAGGTCGACTGCCCCGTTATATATAACGCTTGTCCCTTAGTGATCTATGGTGACAGCACGCCCGCATGCAGTCTGGGAGGTCGCAATACAAACGCTGTGGTGGATCCACATAAAAACACACCTTCGTGATCTTCGCGATCTTTGTAATAACAAAACCGTTATTTCGCTAGATAAAATCGTTTTTTACCTTTATGCAGTAAAAGATATCATATGACTTTTCTGCAACAGACGAAGCCAAAATGCACGATGCTTATCTGATGAAAACATGACAACCGTCCTATCCTTCTTAGTTAGCATTCAATCATGTGCATCGGCGTGATATTATTAAACGCGCGTTCACCACGTTTTTTTGACTCGTGTGGATTTTTGTGCCGGTAACTGATATTGTGGTCAAAACTCAGCACTTGCGACAGGTGCAGTGTATACGAAAATACAATATAATGACTCGGAGTTTACATTTGTGAGTGTATATTTGACATTTCTGATATTTTATGCGGCCGCCGATATAGGCCGCGTTATGAGTCTTGCTCGTCCGCATGTCCGTCCGTCTACCCCATACACTGGCAACTTGAAAACTAAAAACTGCATAGAAAACCCAAAATTGGCGTAAATGTTGCCCATAGCAGAAATATTCCAGTAATCAATGGGCCAATTTTCAGTTCAAGACATCAAAGTTCAGAGTTTATAGTTTATATGGTTATGGTTAGCGGTTAGGGTTGCGCACAAACCGACGGCCGCACTGCGTGGGCCGACATATTGTTTTTATAGTTGCCGTTGTTCTCCTATTTGAGATGGTGAATACGGATTTTCAACGTAGCACGTGTAGGGTACATAAGAGAGCGACTGCGAATGATTCAAATACCTTTGATCATTCATTGGACTTTATTCTGCAGGTATAGCCTACAGAGCGTTGCTGTTTTTCTGAATACACAGTTCTTCATTATTGGCAACATATTTCAACAATGCAACTATCGCAGATCGCGAATCGTCGTCGTACTCATACTGCAGCGCGGAGTAATTATTGAAAAGACTGATAACTGAAAGACCTTCCACTCCCTGTGTGGCCGCGTTTATTATGCGACCGTCCTAATAGGCCGCATTAGAGATCTTGCCCGCACGTCCGTCTGTCCCGCACGTAGAAATATCAAAACTGGCGGGCACATTTAACATGACAAAAGTAAACTTACCGGTGTGCCATTTTGCAATTCAAAAAGTTAAGCTAAAGGTTAGTTGTGGGCTATAGTTTGTCGCATAATATGTCAGCACTGCGGGTCGATATATTTTTTCGAAGTTTACTTAATAAACTCATATCCTAACTGTGTGCTGCTATATAACTTTTGCTCAAGAACGGAATATTATGAAAAGTACAGAATTCGATGCATAAGATTCCCACAGCATGCATCAATCTCAGTCATTTTTGAATCAAGAGGTCAAATAGATCACAAGGCTTTAGGAAAAATTGAACTATAGAAATCAAAGTATCTGGTCAAATATGCACAATTTTTACATGATTATGCACACTGCGGCAACTAACACATGGGAAGTAGTTTATTTTGCCGACGCATGCACGCAGCTGTGCTCTCCCGACATCGGAAATTGACAATGTCCGAGTCACGCGAATGCAGTGCTGAGAATGAAGCAGTATAGGCCTATTCCTAGCACAATACGTGCTTAGAGACGTGTGGCATTAAGCACATCAGTAACAACATGCAAAACACCAAATAAAAGGGTGGTAGATCATATTTACTCATGGGAGGAATATTCGCACTATTGCGCTGTGGCTATCCTACACAAGAAAATGCACAAAGCTTACCAAGCTGTCGAGTTCGTGATTGGCGGAGAAGAACGGCTTCTCTGCTTTAGCCTAAAAAACACAAACGCACATACTGCGCACCTTATTGTCAAACTGCATATGCATTCGTTGACGTTGGTTATGTGTTGCGTACTAACAATTAAGGACCAAAATAATTTGGTAAAAAACGAAATCAATGATCGACGCTGCCATCTGGTGAATCATAAATCATCTTTCTTTCGTAAGTCGAAAGCAACTGCATGTTGCTGGGTCAGGGACCCCCATCTAACGCAATGTGTTACTGGACTTCACAAATGTAGCTGGCAAATGGCAATGGCAGTAAAAAATTCGTCCACATCGTTAACCAAGGTCTGGTGGAATTCGCTAGATTAGATCCCCAGCCTACCCCATGTATCGTGCTAACAAATTCTGTAAAAACGCACGGATGCGAACGAACGGACAGACGGATGTCACAACACGAAAACATAACGCGTCCGCCATATATCTATCGCCGGCGGAAGCACAAAAGTACTTACAAACAGTTCGCACGAATTAATATATAAGCCGCTTTACGCAAAAAGATCAGTTAATTAGTAGGCCATTATATTTCGTAGAATGCACTTGCGCTAGCAGCTGGCAAAGTAGCAGTCTAGCGGAGTTTTTTGTCAGTTAGCAACAGTCATAAAAGATAAAACGTCACAATGCGCAGCGCATTTGCTTATCGCAGTCAAAAATCTACGCAAAACAGACGTCTGCTGCAGCACATAATGTGTGGTGCTCGTCATTGGTCGTTCATGCGCCTTCCCGCGCCGTGCGTCCGTTGTGCCCATATGGTTTGATCTCGGCCACTGACCCTTTGTTAGACGCTCAACCCGGCGGTTGTTTTCATCATCGTAAGTCTAGGATTGAAGTGAGCTACGCGTCGTGCGTTGTATGTTCATTTAGGTCGTCGTCACACAAACGCAGCTTCATATCCATCGCGTCACGCGTCGTCGACCAACCCGCAGCCCCGACCGGCTGACTGGCTATAGTTTGCTCGCATTCACAGCGACCGAGCGACCGGCTTTATGACTGCATGACACAGGCACCTGTGCTCGGCGCGCCAAATAAACGGGAGAGGAGGAGGGCGACAAAAAACTTGTGCATGGGGGCGACACCATGACCAAAAGCGTTTGATTACTGAAGATTTTTTGCATCTTGGCGTCCTAATGCAAGTCGCCAAACCGAAGAGTACCAAATACAAATACGACGTTGTGCAAGTAAGTAACAACAACCGCACAGTTTTAGCCTCAAAGTGCGTCAAAAATTGTTCTAAGATCAGCTCGATGCATCGCTAAAAGATCTTTGGTACATGTTGTCACTTGTATAATGAGACACTTGTATTTTATTTCACTTGGCTGGGGAACTTACAGAGCAATTCACAGACTCGGTAGCTGGATAGTGGGGTGAACAAAAAAGAAAAGATGGAGAAAGGACAGAGAAAGAAAGAGAGGAAGTGGAAAAAAGAGAAAATAAGAAAATAAAGCAAGGTGGCCCCCACATTGATGTCTGCATGAAGTCAGCGCCGACGTGCAAAGGAGAGGGTATATGGGGCAAGGGACAGGGGTGGAAACGCTCAGCGCCGCTGTTTTTATCATCGACGCCTTTTGTCATGAAACGAAAACACCCATCGACGACTGAGCGCCGGTCTAGTGAGCATATTACGACGATACAGCGTCACGCACAGGCAGACTATATACATGGCGCATGTAATACATTACAGCACTGCTCCTCTTCGATCCACGAGTTAATTCGACGTCAGAAGTCGCTCACTGTATATGACATACACCATGCGTAACCGTTCTGATGGCAATGTGCTTCTTAATTACGATTATACCACACTTGAGGGCTACCGCTATATGCTAAATTCAATAAATCGTGCGTTACGGTCGCACCGTTGGGTCACTAATCTCCGTTTTGCGTACACCCTGGAAGAATTGTTATACGATGAGAAGCCTCCAAAGCCGTGACACAGTGCGAAAGATTGAAAAATCTCAGAGCAACTGCCATCAACAGGATACAAAGACGAGATAACAACGTTAGTTAAATATTGTTAAAAACTGCGCATTCACTGTGAGTCGTGCGTGACAAATACGTTGGCTGCCTATGTAAGCCCAATGCTGACCTATGAATCCCGTACGAGACAGAGAGACAGACGGACAGACGGACGAGCAGCAACCGTATTCAGCCTATTAGAACGGCTGCACAAAAATTCAAAAAAGTACGAATGTATTGCTATATATGAAAAAATAAATCGAATAGACGAACCGACCTGGTTGGCGAAGACTCGGATGTCTTCGTTGAATGATTCGGACGAGCAAACGTCGCCGCCGGCAATACCTGGCTCACGCGGCGTGCACGTCGCCAGCTCACATTTCTCGAATATCAACGCCAGTAACGGGAACAACGGGTGACTACAAGCAAATAATTACACACAGACACCGAATTACAACGTTTTCCTTCCAACATACAATCATCGCGACACAAATCTCATGCACTCGGTTCACTGTTGTCGTTTGCAACAATCGCGCTCAGTTCATTATTATTTTTTGAAGTTATAAATCGAAGAATGCAAGCAAACCTTAGCAAGCAGATGTTATTTCTGCAGTTCCACAAAACATGTAAAATAAAACCACAGAATAAGTGTGTTAAGCTGTCTAAAGTGGCATAAGTTCGCAGATTTCCACCACAGACGAAGACTGCTTACGATATATCGATTCAGCGTTACCGCTAACGTTTCGTGCGTCTGTGGCGACTGTCAATAATCGCCAAAAATAGAAGTATTTTCCATTTAAATAAAACTTTATTGAACTCACTTACTCATCGTACTCCAGACAGTGGTGTAACATACACACAATGCATACACATCAGGATCGCGCAAGCGTTAATATCGATATGCTTCAGTTGAATTATTGTGTCCACACATTCCACGTTGCCCCATGCACTGCCGGGTTAAGTTGCACAGTGCACTCAGCGGCGCCATGCAAAGCAAGTGATCATTCGTTCAGTCATTCATTTATCAGAACGAGTACGCTACAGTCGCATATATCACGATCAGGGACGGCATCGCACGTCAAAATGATCGTCTTTTTGCTTCCTCGTAATTCATACTGCAAAAGTCCTATACATCAACGCCCGCTTGAAGCAATTGTGCAGTCTTTCATCACGCTTGGGCACTCGCCGCTTTCTTCTGACGCGCAATTGACGAGTCATGAACAGTGCCGTGTAGTGCATCAGCGTACTGAACCGAGAAAAAACATATCAGACGAACTATACGACGTCGTTATTCTTACAGAAGACCGGTGTATACTGTCATCAGCAGTAGTAAATTTATTTTCAGATGTTAATGAGTTTTCATCTAGTTGGACCAATTTCTGTAATGTCTGGACGGTATTACTGCTAGATGTTCTGTGCTTCTCAGTAAGTCGCATCTTCTTAAAACACAATACGACTCCAGTTAGTTGTCTAACTAGACGTTCAAGGTGGAAATACAGTAAAATGAGAACAAAGGCACTTTTCTCTGCAAATTCTATGCGACATATCGACTACGCAGAATATAACACAGCAGCAGCAGCTATTTTTAACGTTTTAGACATTATAAAGCATATAAACACAGTCGCAAACATGACGAAAGAAGGCTGCAGAGTCTGTTGGATATAGTCGGCGTTGCTTGCTATCGTCTGTCGACAGCGTCTGGCTATATGTAGACACTCGACCAATGCCATGCATGCTGGTCCAGCACTCGGCGCCTCGCAGCATTGCAGTTCCAAGACGGCGCAAGGCAAGCAGTGATCATAAAACTGTCTCCACGAGCAGGGCACATGCACGCCAACCGTCGACCGACCGACCGGCCGGGCACTGTCGGTCGTGAACCCGGCCGCCGCCACACTTCCACTGCTGCCGTCCTGCGAGGACCACGAGCCTCTATTCCCCTTAAACCATTGGAACAAGTTCCCTGTCCCTCCTTTCTCCCTCTGTCTCCCCTCTTTCTCCTCCCGCTCCTTTCCCTCTCCTTATTTTTTGCCCATTTTCCGTTTTTTTCGGGAAGAGGGAGGGCTTTTCGCTGAATTTAGCTACAGGATGGCTGGAAAACTAGCCTATAAACGCTCCTTCAGTTGGGTCTGGGTCCCCACTCCCCAGATGCCGTCCCTTTTGAACATTTTACAATCTATAGGGTCAGAACTTAAAACGCATTTCATAGCAAGATGGAGACAAGTTGATACAATCATAAGTCGTAAATCATAAAAACTTTCCACCTCCTCGAAAGGCTGAAAAATCTATACCCCCTTACTTTATACGATGGAACATTTGTTCCGCGACGTTTATGCGGTGTAAACGCCCCTGTAGGTCCGGAATCCCGCCGCATGGAAACAATCTTCTCGGCGCCATCGCGTGACGCGCTTCGCCGCAAAAAAAATCGGTGCCGTGTGCGCGGGCTGAACAGAGCATGGTTGTAGTACAGCGCCCGCTAGGCACGGGCACTCGGGGAGCAGCATGTAGGCGCACCTGGCAGCCGACTATTTATCATTCGCCGGCCGTCTAGCGCCACATCCGAGTCCTGTCAAACTGTCCCGGAAATTTTTCCGGGCGGAAACAAGCGTGCTAGAGATTAATATTGATGAGAGTTGCTGGCTGGCTGGCTGGTTGCAGTGTGTGATTAGTAACGTCATCTTTGACGAGCGCCGTACACCGTACGGTACGTTTGATTATCATAACGACGACGTTTGCAAACAATGTTCTCCTGCTCCTACGGGCTTTTGTCCGCACGCACGCACGCTTTCCTGCATCCACGGTTATATTTATAGACGTGATAGACGGCGTGGCTGAAAACGCCGTGCATCATCGCAGCTTGCACGTACTATTGCAGTTCATTCAGTGTATAAAATACCAGCAAATTCTACATTATCTTGACACAACCGCGCGGTATTACGTGCATGGTGAACGCAAACGTAATCTCTGTATTACATAATATTTAGATTTTTATACAGTCGAACGTAAACAACGTTGTCAAATCAACGTAACCCATCGCCATGCAGACACCACGCAGGTTTCCGATAGTCCGCTATATACCCGGTACATGTACACCGTTTGTCGTAGTTAGCCTACCTGTAATGTTTCGTACGTTCATGCGGTTGATATTGCAGAATGGCGATATTAGAACGCTAACGTAAATAATAGGCCTATTAATTTATCAACAGCTTAAGGCTATTGTGTGGCCGTCCTAAGGGGCCGCCATTATTGGCCTTGCCTGTTTTCCCGTCTGCTGTAACTCGAAAACCAATAGCATAGAGAAGCGAAAATTGGTGTAAACGTTCCCCAGAGCAGGTGCAATCGACGTGCCAATTTTGAGCTCAAAGGTCGAAAGGTCAGGGGTACGGCCGCATAATATGTCTGCACTGAGCCGACAGTTTTTAGTGAATTACGCGAAGACTATACCTGTAGATGGCGTCTTTGTCGCGTTTGAGCAGACTGTCGACGGCAGCTACGGCAGCGGACGACGACGAGTTCATAGCGGCGGCGGCCGCAGCAGCAGCAGCAGCAGCACCAGCCGTGTATCCACCAGCACCGGCGCCAGTACCAGCGCTACCGGCGGCCGGGTACGGGCTGGCCAGCGACGCCGTGGATGGGTGCGGACTGTAAGTAGGTGATCGCGGCAGAGCGGCTGACGGCTGCAACGGCAGGCTGCTGGCCACTCGGCCGCCGCCGCCGTGATGACCGCCCGGGGTCAACGCCGGGTCATACACTGGACTGGACATGCCGTCGATAGGCGGCGCCACCGGCGCGTAGTGACCACTCATCTCTGTGTCGTACTATAACATACACACAAACTCCGACTCGTGCAATTTATCACAGTTTCTCCATGTACGTTATCATGCGACTGAAACTGCGCGCCAGTCTAAAAATGAATCAACTAGATGGCAATATGATAGTAGATAATATAGCTTGAGTTTTGTCTCTTTTACGGATTTTTCTAGCTGGAAAAAATATAAAAATGGGGATACATAACAAATCTATATTACACTAAGCCTATTTATACAGTAGGCCTATAGTGCCCACTGTCCTCGTCGTAACGCAGCTTATGTTATTTTGAACACTTCTGTTACGGTACTTACTCAGACTACTTACTCATATAGCTCCGTATTAAGACTATATTTTACACATTAAATTAAAATTATTTTACATGCTGTGGTATTGATGGTTTGAACGATTTTGTAGTAACTTACATACAAAATTTTACTGCTTACGTTAATTTCATGCCCTAATCGTACAGCATGAGATTTTATATGAAAGAAATTCAGTTGAATCCCTGCACAGGCCTATACTGCTTCGCGCGTTACCATGTAAGTGTCTACAGAGTTGTGAGAAATAGATGACTATAATTATGCATGCGTTAGGGCTACTTACTCGTGGTGTGGACATTGTCAGTGGACAAACAGTGGCAGTGGCAAACTGAACATGCACGGCCGAACTGCAGGCCAGAAGTCGTCTATAACTCCACTTGACAGACCGCTGCTGTTCAGATGCAGACGTCAAGCTCAAGCATACACGCGAGACGGATTATGTCTAAGTATAACAGTAATTCTCAGCTCTAGATGCGACTCGCTATAATCCACGGATTCGCAACCGGAACCGGAAGTCGACGAGACAAGCGGAACGGAAACAGAGCGAGAGATTCGTGCACGCGAGAACGACGACCACAAACTCAGTGCAACAACGAGGTTCGCGACGAAACCTGTAGAACCTTCCTAGGAGGTCGTAACCGGCAGGGTTAGACAGATTATCAGCGGGCAGGAGGCGATGAGCATCAGCTGTCGTATATTATAGTAGACGACGTATACGGTCCGAGTAGTCGATGATTGCCGGTGCGATGTGGTCGGTCGCTGGCTGCACAGACGGACGGACGGACGGACAGGCGATGCAGCAGCGGCGCCAATAGCAGCGAGCGAATGACAAACCGGTGTCGACATACAGAGCGCTATACGGCGCACTGTGCTGTGCTATCGGGCGGGCGGGCGGTTCCACGCTGCAAGCCGCCGACGTCAAGCTGTCAATCACACGACAGACGAATGGTCGTCGACGTCGACCTCGCTGCCTGTGACTGACTGACCGTCGCGCTGTCCGTCTGTCTGTCTCAGCTGTCGCTCGGTGTCAACACGTCACGTGGCCGCTCTGCCGTGCTCCGTCAACGCCACGACGACGATACGGCCTGTCCAGCCATACATCATCCTATCTATCTGTACCACGCTATCACTGCCTGGCGGGCTGTAGGCCTAACCCTATGCTTCAGACATTAGCTCGTATACTTTCACTGCAGCGCAGACTGGCCGGATGATGACGTCCAAATTAAGCGCAGAGCGCAGTGCAGCAACGTAGCATTAATGAGCAATCGTTTACAAAGTTAGATGTTTTTTTTTTAAATTTTATAAAGTCATGTCAGAAAGTACTGCTGTTTGAAAATTATTAATTGGTATTTCTTGAATTTCTAGTGCTTTGTGTGCGTTTGTCACATTTATTAAAACATACGGTTTACTGTCGTGTTCCAGTTCCACTCAGTCGACTATTCCTAGAAATGCGTTATTTTAGGCAGCATGAAACATCTCTATGACGATGATGATGAATGATGATGACGAATTGTGTCATTATCTAAACGTCGTCGTCAATTCTATACTGCGCCTACCGGAAATATAAAAATAATTATTTATAATTTCAGAACGTTTAAGGGCCTGTAGTACAGGTGCCTATGGGATAAGATGTGCAGTGGACTCAAGTCGTCGATTGGTATTTGCATGACGATATACTAAGCATGCTATTCACAGCGACCAGATTCGCTCGTCAATGAGATGCTGCTAGCGCGAGTCAAGAGGGAGTCATAATATTAAGTTGAGCAGAAGCTGATTTAAGGCCTATGTGCTCTGACCGCTGCTTCAGTGGGCCTGCAGTCTGGATTGCAGCACGGCGATGACTGCTGCTGCACTATAAGATGCTGCTGCTAATGATGATGAGGGTGAATGACTTAAATTATCTCTTGTCAGAAGTCTCGACGTTTATTTTTGTTCGCCTCGATGTGTCACTGAAACGTTGCTGAACTTCTCACAAAAGCTAGGCCTATATGCCTACTTTTTAGTTTAAAGAAACTTATACTTTTTACGCGCGAAAGCAGCTACTTTCAGCGCGTCTTAGCCATCGCAATTCTGTCCGTCTGTCTGTCCGTCCGTCTGTCTGTCACACGGGTGGATCAGTCAAAAACGGTGCAAGATAAAATCACCAAATCTTCACCTCGGCTGCCTGGAAGACTCTAGTTTTAGGAACCGTAAAGCTTTTTCATAAATTCAAAAGGGGTCACTCCGAACGAGGCCGCTAAATGAGAGCGGGTGGGCAAAATTTGCGATTTTTGGCCAATAAGTCGCTGTATCTCAGTAACGGTGCGAGATAGAGCTTAGGTTACTATTAATCACTAATAGGAAGTCGTACACTGGCTATAGATTGGCGCCGAATTCAATGACCTTGAATGACCTTGAACGACAAAATCGGGGGTTTTATGGATTTTTTGGCGATTTGGGGCTGCAACACAAGTCTATATAATTCACAAGGTTGCGCCACGGAACTATCGTTATGCAATCCAGATAAAGAATTTGGTATATGTATATTAACTTAGCGTGAACACCCCAATTTTCAGCTGCTAAACTAATGAACCGGAACTGCTATAGGCTTTCGCGAGTCTCGTGAGCATTAGCTCAAATTTCTTGTTTACTCACTCATTTACTCACTTAAAACGATGCTTCGCTTGTCAACATTATTCGACATTTAATAGCTGCAAACACGTTAACATGTACGTTCGTGGCTATTTGAAAGCAAACAGCCATTAAGCTAAGCGCGTAGTGCGATAGGCCTAGCTGCTGCAACTGACGTGCGAGACTGTCCATGACTGAAACTACAGCAATAAGAACGCAGCGTTACGCCTGCAGCTCTATGGGCGGATGGCCGCAAAATATGTCGGCACCGGCCCGATATAAAAGTTACAGTTTCGTTTCGGTCTTATCGCACAATACATGCGCCAAGTTATCGACGTTTTCTGTAAATTTAATGCTTTCCTGACATTCTCCAGGATGGAACTGGCAGAACTGCCGGCAGTCAGTGAAATCAAACACGATCACCGACGAGAGAAGAAGCGTTACCGATAGGTAGTAGAATGTTGCAAAACAGAGGCGCCTCCTGGCGTATAGAAAATAATCACACGCACGCGCATTCAGTCAGATGACATAAAATTTAAAGCTGACGTCATAACTAATTCTTTTCCCCTTTTTAAGGCAGAGAATAGGCTAACACTGGACAAAAAATGTCACTCAGAGTTCACGTGTCTGTCCGACATTGTCTGTATGGACAAAACAGTGACCCCAAATTATGCGCTGTGTTTAGGCC
>Ga0209671_1003629_pt1 | contig 14937 bp, 11 predicted proteins | sample WorMetHERISLAND2_2_FD_187401 | JGI IMG/M metagenome (GOLD analysis project Ga0209671, IMG submission 187401) | Marine gutless worms symbiont microbial communities from Max Planck institute for Marine Microbiology, Germany - Olavius geniculatus... | ecosystem: Host-associated > Annelida >... | reverse complement strand
GTTCTGAGCCAAGTCAACTGCATCATCCATATTCAGGTCGCAGGATTTCAGATCCTGCTGAATGGTTTTCATCCATGTAATACGAGGACGTCCCAGTGGTCTCCTCCAGTTTCCTGCGGGAGAAGCTGTTAAGATCTGTTTTGCATCTGTTTCATCAGGCACTCGTACAATGTGTCCAAACAGGGACAGGCGCCTTGACTGGACTATGGCTGAGAGATGGGGTTGATTGGTTAACCTTCTGACTTCGTCGTTGCGCACATGCTGTTGCCAGCACAATGGCAGCGTTCAATATCTGAAGTTTATGAACAGGGTAAAGCTCAGTTTACTCACAAACAGACGCTGCGGTGAGCCACAGAATTTCCACGATTTTGCCACAGTAAGCCGCGGAATTTTGCAAACTGGCCCTCGGAATCAGGCAGAATCTTCCGCAAAAAAACTGTGGGCCCTACCGATCAGTTTGAGCCAATAGACAGTCTACAGGCAGCTAATTGACAACATTCGCCATCGCCATTTAGTATCAGATACGAATCTAGTTCAGTTACCTTAAGCCGAGTCTGAAGATTAGTGACAAGCTCTTGCTCAGCTTTGGCAGCCGTTGTTGAGCACAGGCTCGTCTCCACAGAATACTTGGCAACTTTAGCTTCCAGTGCATCTCTATCAATATGCAGTCTCTCAGCTTCAACTGCTGCACGCTGCAACCAGCAAACACAGTTATCATCGATTATGTAAAGTTAAAAGTTGAAAACTTATAGCTTTTAATGGAAGCCCATTCCAGAGCTACAAAGCGTCACCTGCTGTATGGGATCACACATTGTTACCTGCCACCCGTCACAGGTGAACGTGCCCCACCTTAACCCCAGCCAGATAGGCTGGTACTTGATTTACCTACCCCAGAGGGATGGAAGGCTAAGTAGACCTAGGCAGCTAGTTACATACCAGGACGTTTACCTGCCCGCAGGCAGTCACCCATCCAAGTACTAACCTGGCTTGGTGTAGAGCAATGCATTACCGCTATGCCAGGCCACCAACCCATAACCCGTAATGTCATGTTTTTATAGACCACAGTGTAATTAGTTAAGACATTCAGTTTTGTTGAATGGCTGTGAGGAACAATAGCAACAAATGTCATGACATGACAATTGCAAAATGTAAGCTAAAATTACTTTACTGACTCTAAAAATTACAATGAATTACTGTAAGATCCGTAAGTCTGTGAACTGCAGCATGGCAAAGCATAAACAAAAAAATGCAGCCAGCTAATAGAATAATAGAATAGCAGTAAACAGAAAAAAAACAATCTCATGCTGATATTCACCGTGTTATGTAACAATTTGGAGCATTTGTGTTTTACACAGTAGTGCGTTGACATAAATTGGGTGAGGTGAACATTAAGTGTACCTCACATATTTCTATCATCTTAGCTATCTGTGTGCCAAAAATTATCAAATTTTGTGGAGATTTGACAATGTTCCGACAAAAACAAGTTGGGACATTTTTTTTGGCACACCCTGTACATTATCAGGAAGTAAATAAAATGATATTTACAGTCCTTGCAAAACTGACACTCCCAATCCGCTAGTAGAACTGTAACACCGATTTTGCCCCAGAGCGGGAGTCCTTTGACGAGCACCTGACAGCAAAGAATATTTAATTGCCTGGTACCTTTACATGTGTCCTACTATAGTACGCCTTGGGCAAAGTCAGTGTTATGGTTCTACTTCCGCTTATCTTTAATTGTGCAAAACAGCAGCACAGTGCAGCTATAATAACAAAAACAAAATTAAAAGAGCTGCATTCGGGATCAATGTGCAGAGTAAATATCTAAGTTGTGATTCAAAGCAACACAGATGGAATCCAGCTTGCAAAAGTTACAACCAAAAATTTTCTTTTCACATCTGCCTTGATCAAATGTAATTCAAAACATAAACTAGCTAATTAAAACCTACATGTGCCAGTGTCAAAACTATAACAAATAATTTTCCAGCTACCTGCAACTTTTGGCTGGTCGATGCCAACTTCTGTTTAGCACTGTTAAGCTGTTCTGTCAATGATTCAATCTCTGTCTTCTGTTCACTGCAAGTCTTCAGTGCAACTTCCTTCGCTTGTCTCAACGTGTCCATCTATAATATTATGCATAACAGCACTTTAAAAAATAAAGGTCACCCATACTCAATAACAAGCATAGGAGCCAGAGCTGATCCGGGTCTCTAGGCAGTCAGCCCACAGGAGACGTAGTCATAAACCCGGTGGTAGGCTGCCATTACTTACCACCAGGCCCGCGGTTTACCTCCCAGCTGCAGAGTGTCACCGCCCTTTGACCGGTACCAAATTATACTGCTTGGTGACAGAGGCACATGTGTGTAAACAAACAAATGAAAAATCATGCAAGAACATTTTGCAAAAAAGCTAACACGACACCCGCCAATCATTTTAATGACCATTTTCTCTCGAGAATTTGGCTAGCTGGCCTTCACTTGGTCTTCTTTATCTTTTAGTCCAAACTGTCCAAAACTTCTCAAGCCACCTGCGTGATACATTTTTGCCAAAATTAACTAGAACAAAACAAGTAATTTGCAGTTAACAGCAATCAACTATCGCTACCTGACTACCTGAAGTCACTAGACATCTCTTTTCATACTTTTAGACAACAGTTGAAATATTTATATTTTGTAGATACTTTATTGACTATTACTATGTGTGCACTGCTTGCAGCGTGAGACGTGTTTCGAGATGTGCTGCATGTTTTAGTGTTTTGCTATGGCACGAGTGCATTCTTCGACATGACACTACGCAGTGTTGTAGTGCTACATGTGGTGTTCCATTTGGCTGTTCTGGTTTGCTGATTTGACGCCATGTTTTATTCGTCGTTGACACTCGATGTTTCTTACTGTGTGCTGACAACGTGCTGGCTGGCATGTTGGAACTGGACGTGTAGGCTGCGAGGCCAGGCGTACACGTGTCTGCGATTGTACGCATTCGACCGTGATGACGTGCATTGCTGACCACCGTGCACAAGACGTACACCAGCCGATACCTCTTCAACGACGAATCGTAAAAGCCAACTGACAACGTCATCAGCAAACGTCAGTGTTAACGATTTGTACCAGCACTGCCATCACAAACCTTGTCGCAGTTCACCTCTAGTGGACACTATAAACATGCAGTATTCACACTCGATCGACTGCCAAGCGCATTAGAGGTTAATGGTAATGATAATGTGCTATACAAATTCACGTTTGACGTGATTTGACTTGACTACTAAAAGGACTGTACAGTGAATTGGAGACTCTATAAATGGGCTCTACAATTGTAGTTTGAATTTGGATTTAAGAGACCATATTAGTCAATAAAAGCTGCACTAATCAACATCACTGTTAAGATGAAACATACTCGTCGCTGGAGCGTAGTGATGCGCTGTTTCATGACTGAGTGTGTGGAGGCCGATGCAGAAAGCTTCTTAGTACTACCAGCCACAGTCTGACCCAACCCATCATCACATCCTATGAACAAAGAAAAACCTACAAGCATCTCAAACCACAGCCACTATTGACACTGTGAATGTGTCTCTACACTACCTTATAAAATGTAAATGAAATATGCATATATAATAATAATAACAAATAAACATTTTGATAAAATTGATAAAAAAAAACCCTTCAAACCAACATTGCGATGAATGATCTGTATGACATTAGACTGTGTGGGTCTAACACAGTCTACTGTCATATGGATCATTTACCGCGATGTTGGTCTGAAGTGTTTTTTTTCATTTACCTAAATGTTTGTTATTATTATTGTTAGTTTTTCTTACATTTATATTTCACAAGGTAGTGTAGAGAGGTATTTATAGTGTGATGGGATATATAATAATCACATTATTGCAAATTGTTTGCAGACTGTGCAAGTGAAAAAATTTAGAAAATCGGTCAATAATTGGCGAAGATATGAACAAAAGTAAAGTGCCACGTTTTTTATTGGCCCACGGTGTAGATGCATTGATCTGTCAAACTCGATATACCATTCATGACATCCATGTCTGTCAAGAGCTGCCACCTTGGCTTGAGATTCGCCTTTTGTAGCTCTAACCTCTACATTCACTGGAGTGAAAACACTGTTTTATGACAAATGCAGCAAAGCACAAAGTCACATTTGAAACTAGAAAAGCACTCGGAGAGCACAGACCCCCGCCAAGCATCCCATTTAAAGCAATGTTAACGAAAATTTCAAAGTGATCCAGAATCCAGGATTCCTTCCAGATCACCCCCAAAATTGAATCACTGGTAGTTTTTGCCATTCCCGATATTCCCTGAAAATTTCAGAAAGATCCATCCATAACTTTTTAAGTTATCACAGACAGACAAACAAACTCTGGCAAAAACATAACCTCCTTGGCGGAGGTAACTATTGCAGTCCTTAGATGTAACATATGCATACTGCACAGTGCACACACAGCTAAAGCTTGCATTGCTGAACCTGATCAATACAGCTGCTTCTACGTGAAACTATAAGTCCTTAGTTATGCTACTAATGATAACTAGTATACACATAAAATTAACACATTCGTGACTAATGTGTGGAGCCCACAATTTTCTGCGGGCCGCGGAATTTCGAGCCAAGCCGCGGAATTTTCCCTTTGCCTTGCAATTTTGATATTTCTGCAAAATTTTGCACGAATTGAAAATTCGCCAATAATCAGTATGACCTTGACTTGATGACGTATTTTTATAATGGAAAAAATCATACTAAACTGCTAAAAGCTGTGGGCCCTACTAACAGCTATTGCAATATGGCACAATTGTATATAAACGCAACTCAACTTGACAAATTGCACTTTTGAAACAAAAAAGATAGGTAATTTTCTTTCTTTGTTGCTAGCATAACTCAGCACAATGTCGCTATGCCAGCCGACTCTTCAGAAACTAATGTTTTTGAACAGGATAAAGCTCAGTTTATTCACAAATGGAAGACCACAGTGAGCCATGGAATTTAGACGAACTTGCCACGAAAAGCTGCGGAATTTTGCAAGCTGGCCCGTGGAATATGGCAAAATTTTCCATGAAAAAATGTAGGCCCTACTAATGCGCACTGATAAACACCGAGACCTAGAAAACTGGCTTCAGAGATTTGCTCACTTCACTCTCTCTATGTCACAATAAATTGCTATCAGAACCAACAGATGCTGTACTAAGTATCACGGGCAAATCACGAAAAACCCATTCATACCCATATGGACATCATCTTGGTTGACAACAGTCGGTGAAGCTGACGGTTTACTAGCAGTCAGTTGTTTGGTCAGTCCGACCACATAGGATCTGATCTGTGCCTTCTACATGTCACACAACGATATATTCAATAACACATGAATAGATACATAGACTATAGTTGTCTATATGACATCACATAAAAAAAGTAAAAAGGTAAGGGTGGTCTTAATAGGAAACCCTTCACAGAGCTACGGAGCGTCACCTGCCATATGGGATCACACAGTGTTAGCTGCCACCCGACACAGGTGAACACACCCCACCTTAACCCCAACCAGACAGACTGGTACTTGATTTACCTACCCCGGAGGGATGGAAGGCTGAGTTGACCTTAATGTTGGTTATATACCGAGATAGTTTACCTGTCTGCAGACAGTCACCCATCCAAGCAGTAACCACTCGATGGTGCCCCAACTGGAAATCGAAACCATGACCATTCAATCCTAAGGCTGACAGCGTTACACCACCAAACCACATCTGCTGATAAAGCCCAAATTCCATTACGCCGACTTTGCGACAAAGTCCGGGACAAGTTCCTGACAAAGTCACGGACGTGTTGCGGACACAAATCATGAAAGTCCGCGACACAAATCACATCGCCGGCTTTCATGATTTGCGTCGCGGACTTTCGTGATTTGTGTCCGCGACAAAGTCCGCGGACTTTGTCGCCAACTTTCCCCGTGCATTGTAACGGGCTAAATTCCACTACAGCGACACAAATGGGTTTGTCGCGGACTTGTCACGGACTTTGTCGCAAACATCTCGACATGTTGAGATGGTTTGTGTCCGCGACTTTCGTGATTTGTGTCGGCAACTTTCACCGAAACTTCATGGTTTCATGATTTGTCACCCTTTGTGTCCACGACTTTCATGATCTGTGTCCACGACTTTCCCCGCGGGGAAGTTTCGGTGTATGTCGGCGTAATGGAATTTGAGCTTAACACCATTCTTAGGCTAATGGTTTGAAATCTTCACGCTATTCATATTATCAAACTTGGTGGAAAGCATTTTATCAACTTCCTCTCATTTAATGTCTGTGCTTGGGTTGAAGCCTTTTGAATTTCTGCATATACTTTACGTTGCAAAAACTACAAGTCATACTAGTGACGACTAAGCACCGTTTCAATATAAACGTGTGACGCACGAACAAACAGACCTGCTAAGAGCAGCCAATACAGTGCTCAGCATGGCAAGATGCAGTACACCCATGCTGCATTAATGAAATTTAGAATTTTACACCAAAATGTCTAAATGTAATCCATCTGCTAAGGTTTCAAACACAGAGTAATGACCACAAATCTTCTAATGGTCTGCTGATATAGCAGGTTTTTGACAGCATCTTCTTAATATCGCTTCTGTATTTCGAAATATATAAACACGACTGTGACATTAAGAGCAACTCCCAGACAATGATCAAGAACACAGCATATTCTGAGCATAGAACGATAAAAATTTCCCAACTCCGTAAAAGACATAATATGGCTATAAACCTGTTGCTTGGTCAGTGCTGTTGTAGACACTGGTTTAGCTGCAGAACTACGTGCGACATGCATCGGTTGTCGACTTTCTGCCATCGGCTCGGGGCAAGAACCCCCACAAACCTGGACTGCACCATGACCCTGCGCCTCGGTAACAACTGCTGCTCTGAGACTAGACGGAGTGATGCTAGGTGATGAGACATAAGACGTTGCATTGGACAACTCGGCAGCATCGTTTTTGTCAACACCACTCTCATCATCACTCCCACTGTACAAGGTGACGCAGAAAAAGTGCAACATGATTTGTGCAAACCATGCAATCCAACAGCACCGGAAACAATCAGCGTTGATCACTGCAGTGATGAACTTTACCTTAAACCATCAGACCTTAGTCCTACCCATGGCCAGCACACTGAATAGTCCATTTCTACCACTCTTCTCTGTCTGTTGCCGTGAGACAGATGTCGTCCCGTGACGTTTCCATACATTCGGTATCTCTCCAGTGACGTGTGGTCGACCTCGCTTTTGCTTCTTATCACTGATTCAGTGCAGTGCCTGCTTAATAGAGTGTTTACACGATCCAGCAAACATCCAGCTCCATTATAACATATAGCAGCAAACGTCCAGCAAACGTCCAGCATTACATTTACTAGAAGTTTGCTGGATCGTGTAAACACCCCATAAGTCTTCTGCAGTCTTCCATGCGTTGTACGTGACCGTAGTCCTCTCTTTCTCACCATGGCGTTCAACATGTCTTGTCCTGTGGTGTCCCTTATAGTATCAATTCAGTAAACAACAGTCACGTTAGCACACCATTCAACGTGACCATCCTTCACTGCAATGATTGAGCCTAAATTTTCCAAAGCTGTCCAACTACTCAATTTCCACAAGTAAGGAATGTTGCGCACTTCTTCTGCACCACAGATATAAAGACAAACTAGAACATATTTGCTTGCTGCTAATATAACCCACAGGTAATTTTTTTGAAAAAACGTTAATAGCACTAGTAATAACATTCAGGATTAATATTTACACTAATAACAGCAAGAGTGACAATAGAACAAACAGACAAGCCTGAAATTGAAGCAATAAAAATATGATAAACTAAAAATTTGGGGCAAAGAACAATGTGAGTCTGCCTGGCGCCGTAAGTCGACTTAGGGTGGGTCAACATGAATGCCTATAACTTTTTTGTTAGTGGACCAAAGTTCAATTTTTTTCTACAATGCAGGCAACATCTTGTTGAAAACTGTCGTTTTCCGTTTGTTGATATCTCCATTCATTCCAGAGATATCGGCAGTCAAATTCGAAAGTTGTCCTAAATCGCACCACATTTTGGACGTTTTTTGCCCTCCCAAATTTTGAGGGGTGGTGCCCCTAAAAGTTGGACATGCTTATTAACCCCACCATGAGGCACATCAAATGACAAAGATTCGCGGCGCTAATCCCCTTAACCTCAAAGTTATAGGCGTGCATTCGGTGAATTTTAAGCCAATTATAAATAGAGCTGTCAAGGCGTTAATTTTTTAAATGCATTAACGCAGTGCGTTAATTTTTTAAACGCATTAACGCAGTGCGTTAATTTTTTTAATGCATTAATTAATGCGTAAATTAATGCACCCAGTCAAGTCAAGATGGAGAATAGCGAATACTTAAATTTCACTGTAAAAAATCAACACCAAACAGCAATTAGTTACATACACATGCAAAAAAGTTAAAAAGACTTCAGACAACAGTATTTTGATCAGCAGTAACTGACGTCATAGCATAGAAATCTATTAGCCTGTCAATAAAATAAATAAGTAATTGTTTATTTACAGTAGTGATGAAACAAAAACTAGTTTAGTTACTTGATTTCATTCGATTGTCATATAACCGCAGTTTAATGGAATATCCAAACTTTTGCTGCACAGAATTTAGTAACTGAATGAAATAAATTCACGCATGTGTGTTAATTTTTTTAACGTGCGTTAATTTATTAACACATTAACGCGTTAATTAACGCGTCAACTGTGACAGCTCTAATTATAAACCCCCAATTGTAAAAAGTTGTAAGGTGGGGTGTGCTGCGCCAGCAAAACTTGGTCATTCTCTGGCACACGTAGAAATTTGGGGAAACAGCACCCTTTAGAGGCCGAAATATGGTCTTTGCAAAAAGTCGATTTGGTGGGTACTAGATCTCTTTGTTGTTAGTGGGCCAAAGTTCACGGACTTTTTTTCGCAGAATGTGGGAAGAACTGCAGTAGAAAATGTACTTATCCGACTTTGAATATCTTCATCCGCTCTGAAGATATTCGCCGTTGAAGTTTGATGTCCTTCAAAATTGTGCCGAATTTTGCATGTTTTTGGCACCTAAAATTTCTTTTGGGAAGGACCTCCCAAAATTTTGGACCGAAAATATAAAACTTGGCCTACTACTGATCATCGTGCAAAATTTCACGCTGACTGGCTGGCGCACCTCGGAGATCTCATGTTAGAATAAAAAAACATCTGCAGTAAAACACAAGTCTGCTCCGAAAGCTATCGCTTCCAGGCAGACTAATAAAAACAAATATCACGTCACAATATTAAATATACAGTGTACTCACTATTACTTAGTTTTCAAAAAAGCAAATTTAAAACACAACAATCCAAAGAGAGCATGAGTGTAAAATAAAAAATAACATTTCAGCAGATTACACAGTAACCGAGCGAAAGAAATGCAAATAAAATGTAGAATACTCACGAATTTGATGTCTCATGCAAATTTCTGTTTGGCTGAATACTACGAACACCACATTGTAAACGCTGCATGACTCCAACATGTGGCTACAAAATGAATAAATTGACAATGAAAACATGTCATCAGTTATTCAAGCTGCCAAAAATGCCGCAACTTAATGCCTGATAACGTAAACAGGGGATACAAGTTAACTGAGTAACCTGCGCGTAAAACGTTAATAAATAAAGATCGATAGTATAAATAATAAAATCAGATAAAAATGGCCAAACCAAAAGTACACTGACAAATAATTTACCGAAATACTGTCAAGAAAAAATGTGAAAAGATCCCACTTGTCCAATAAATGCATAAACCAGGAAAAAAACAAAGGATAATACCTTAGCAAAGTATAAATTCAGCTACAAAGTACAAAACTATTAGTATCAGAATAACTATTTTTCTGAAAGTATATGCAATAGTGTTCTGCAAGTATCATTAGCAACCGCACTGCTGACCTGCTGGCTAAAACGTGGTTTTCTAATTCCCGTCGTGTGCAGTGGTTTTCGTCGCAACTTTCTCTGCAGCCTGTCAAACGATTACGGCAGTGATAAAAGAATCATACATTATATAAACCCACTGGCATTTCACTGTAGTGTATCTCACCATGTACTGCCACTGATTTGCATACAAATCATTGCTAACTGTATATTATGAATTTTACTTACATACTTATTTTACACATCTCCAAACTGGTTAGCTTCAAAGCTACACAGCTTGAATAAAATCAAATATTATCACAGTCTGAAATAGCCAGTAATTCTGTCTGGGTGACCTTCTTGGCTGTTAAGTGTCAAGAGAGAAAGTAAACTGAAAACTATTCACTGACACAAAGCAAAGTCAGTCTAACAAAAAATATCGAAGCATTCTCATACATGGTTCAATTATGGCTGATATTAGTATGACCTATACACCATCACTGCTTAAATGTCCAGAAAAAAATTCTTCCACAAAACATCAGCGTGTTTAAGCCATGAAATTGCAGACTGCAAAATGTAAAAATTTTTTACGTTGCTAATAGTATTATGTCTTTTTTCATAAACTATGAATGTTTCTATTTCATTGCATTTTTTATCATCGCTATGAACTCTCCACTCCCACACAGCACAAAATACATCAACATTACATTACACTGGTCCAAACAAGTGGTCACTCAGAAGAAAAAAGTAGTTCTTTGAAAACGTAAAAAACTGTCAAAAATTTTAAAAACGTGTTTAGAATTCCTAAATCATCTGACATAGAAAGGTCTTCGGAAAATGTCATAAGAAAGTTTTGAAAATGTGGCCCCCCTGGTCCTAATGCTTTACTGGTGCTACAAGAAAAATCTGATGAGAAGAAAATAAGAGGCCAACCAAGAAGAACATGGATACAGTTGATAAAACAAAAGTATAAAGAAAGTAAAATATCGACTTAAGACAAGGTCAATAAGAGCAAAAAATCAGACAGCAACGTTCAAGCACAAACAATAGCACATGATGATTGCTCGCTAAAGCCCAAAGTCTATTACGCCGACTTTGCTGACTCTGTCACGGACACAAATCCTGAAAGTCCGAGACATAAATCATGTCACCGACTTTCATGATATGTGTCACAGACTTTCGTAATTTGTGTTGCTGTCGCAGACTTTGTCGCTGACTTTCCCCGTGCATTGTAATGAACTAAATTCCATTAGAGCGACACAGACGAGTTTGTCGCAGACTTGTCACTAACTTTGTCGCAAACATATGGACATGAAGAGATTGTTTGTGTCCGTGACTTTCGAGATTTGTGACGGCGACTTTCACGGAAACTTCATGATTTCACAATTTGTCACCATTTGTGTCCACGACTTTCATGCTTTGTGTCCGTGACTTTTCCCGCGGGGAAGTTTCATGAAAGTCGGCGTAATGGAATTTGGACTTAAAAATATTAGAAAGCAATAAGCAATACCTGAACGTGTCCTTCTTGAGTGAATATATCTCAACTCGTTGTCGACTGTTTTGCTTCTGAAGATCACTCACGTCTGCAGAAAGCATCCTAACAACAAACAGTGAGACATCTTATAGCCAGCATGGTATTGCAACACAACAAAAAACCAAAATCAACATGAACTGGCCACATGTCAGCGATGTGGTCAGGCGAAAAAGACATAAGCACACGTAATGAGTAAATGTCCGGCATCACAAAATGCACGCAGCCACAAATTTGACGAGAATGATACCATCACTTTTTTGTTCAACGAACCCGTAGTGGCACTCAGTTATCTGACGGATGCTGGTCTTTTCAAGGCCAGCCACATATGATCCTCAATGAATGAGCGCCAGAAGAAAACAACATTGTATAGCAACAACTAAATAATCTGCCAGATTCAAGATGCGAGGTTTTATTATGCGCAACAGCAGCTACTACTGTAGCGCGCCTTAGCCATCGCAATTCTGTCCATCCGTCTGTCTGTCTGTCACATGGGTGGATCAGTCAAAAAAGGTGCAAGCTAAGATCACGAAATCTTTCTGTCGGCTGCCCAGAAGACTCTAGTTTCAGGAACCGTAAAGCTTTTCCATAAATTCGAAAAAAAGTCACCCTGAACGAGGGCACTAAATGAGAGAGGGGTGGGAAAAATTTGCGATTCTCAAGCCAATACGGCGTTGGCAGATAGGCAGCGCCCTCTGGTGAGTACAAGTAAAACACTATACATATTCAGCCACTGGTCGTCTGGTGACCTCTAGCGACTAACTTTGTTTTACTGGACTTTCTTTGAAACTGTAGCCAAAAGTGGTATGGATGAGATCTACGAATGAAAACTACGAATCACTAGCGTACGACGGCGCACTGCTGCTGCACGTTCCCCTTTCCATTAGCAGGGCTTTTCTTGTTTTTCCAATTTCATACATGGCTTAAAAATCCAGTTTTATTAAAAAGCTCTATCTGGCTTTCATTTGGCATTGTGGGTATCTGCGTTAAACCAAAGTTTTCAAAAATGCCCAAACTGATGGCATTCAGGGGTTATCATGAGTTTTAAGTTAATACAATGAACACTGCTAAATACTGTCCATGTCAAATAAATAGTAAATTTATACATTTAACACTTTTACTTAAAGATTTAAAGGTAATAAAATATCTCATTATTAGTGAAACAAACAACAAAAAATTGAATTAAGTCTGAACTAGGTTTTCGGTTGGCTTTCCCCAATAAAGCCCACTGGATTTTTGAGGTGGTATGTGCCCAGGCGACTGATTTCATACGAGCACTTCCATTTGTACACTCTGCGGGTGGCTTAGAATCACTATCTGCTACTGGTAGCAACTAGACTAAGAACACAGCAAAAAGAGCACTTGAAAAATGAAAGAAATAAAGCAAAGCAATATTGTGGCATGTTTAAAAATACGACTTGACAACACAAAAAAATAACAAAAATAACTAAACAGCGATGTATCTCTTGATTATTTTCACATATCATTGCATAGAAAAGTCAGACACTCGCCCAGCTCTTTCCACCACTTTTAGTCTGCTTTAAGACTTTACAGCCAACGTATGACATGTTTACATCAATATGTAACAAGGAGGTGCGGCCGTTGAGTACGTGCTTGCTGTTTTGCCAGAGCGAGATAGTGGCGCCATCTGGTGAGTACAAGTAAGACACTACAAGCTTAGGACCTACGAGTCTGGCGCCGTCTGGTGAATGATTATGTTTTACTGGGCCTTCTGTGAAACTAGCCAAAAGCCGTACGGATGAGATCTATGGATGATAGCCGCCGTGACCTTGACCTCTGACCTCTTGACCTTGAAATTAGTCCACCAAGTGCCGGTGTCCCAGGGACCCTTCCTACCAAGTTTGGTATTCGTAGGCCTTTTCATTTTCCCTCTAGGTGGAGGCACAGGACAGACAGACAGACGGACAGCATCAACACATGATGGGGCCTCCTTCTAGGAAGGATGGCCCCATAATAAATTACAGACCAGTTGGCTAGTTGAAACAGATTAAAGACCGATTAACTAATTGAAATATAATCAACTAATTCCTACTTGTTGTCAGTAGCAAGATCCCGATTGTCCGACTTGAGTTGGTGCAACTCATCTTTCAGTGAACCTATTTCCTGGCAGGCTTTCACCACCTATTCTCACATTCAGCATTATAATCAAACAATATTACCACCCATGTCAATAAACAAACATGTAAATTAACCAGCAAAAATTTATCCTAGTAATAGACACTGTGTCCTGAAAAAATAGATGCCACATTTATCTCTGTGATAACTTTGGCAAATATAGATCAATTTTTAGCCAACCGTACTTACATAACGATCGAGCTTATGGTACAAGTTGACATCTTTCCGTCATCGTCGTCTGTAATGGACGTATTATGGCTAAGCGTAAGGTCGTAGAAGAAAACTTTTTACACATGTAATTAGCCCTGTGTCTTAAACCTAGGCATGCAAAATTTCACCGACCTGGTGCAAGGGAAGCATTTTCAAATTTGAGGTTAAATGGAGGGGATAGAAAAAATTTGTGTTTTCAACGGAAAACTGGCCATGTCTCAAAAATGGTGAAAAACACCACCAAGGCTACTATCAATCACTAACAGAAAGTGGCATATGCCCTTTCACACGAGATGAAAATCATTGACCTTGGATGATCCTGAAGGTCAGTGACAACCAGTACAGTCGGCTAACCTAACAACAGCTGGGATTCTTGTTATTAATCTTTTCACAATCACATTGCTCGATAAACTGCACAACAGGACGGAATAAATCCGACCACCTAGACTCATGTGTTTTTGCACTACTTTGCAAAATTAAAAGTCAAACATGCAGCACTATGCTGAAAGCACGGTTTTAATACACACCATAAATAATTCTATAAAACACACAAATATAAAATTAACATTCATGTTAGATATTTAAAATCAATAACTATTTTCAGCATTTTGTTATAAAATAAGTGCTGTCAGTCTTAATAGCTTCATTAAACAGTGTGCTAAAAAAACACAGCCAAAACTAATAGGCGCTTGTAAGAGTACATATCTCCGCAAAGTGAAGTAATTTAAACATTACGACAACAACAACTACTACTACTAGTACATTGTGACCATGTGTCTATCTGACACCGTTATGGAGATAGGGCACCTCAAAGACATGTACACAGACACAACGATGGACAAAACGACCGATCTCTTAATCTCCTCTAATGTTCACTTTGTTCACACTTGGCGGAGATAATAATGCTGACCACCGCAGCAACAAAGATATTAATATAGAAGAAGAAGAAGATTTCGCATAGGCACTAGGCAACGAAGCTGAACTAGGCCCGTTGTGTGGGAGCTAATCCCCATGACGGCACTTTGAGCTGGCGAAAGCGGAGCCCAATTAAGCCAGCATACAGCCCAAGTCGGCCGGATTAACCGACTGGATCGGTATACTTGCAGTCCTGGCCACAGGGCCTACTGTTGCGCAGAACTTGCCG
>Ga0209671_1003627_pt1 | contig 14941 bp, 10 predicted proteins | sample WorMetHERISLAND2_2_FD_187401 | JGI IMG/M metagenome (GOLD analysis project Ga0209671, IMG submission 187401) | Marine gutless worms symbiont microbial communities from Max Planck institute for Marine Microbiology, Germany - Olavius geniculatus... | ecosystem: Host-associated > Annelida >... | reverse complement strand
TGATCCCCCACCAGGGGCTCTGCCCCTGGACCCCGCTGGGGGCTCCGCCCCCAGACCCCCGTTATAGGCTCGCGCTTCACGCGCTCGCCATGGCCCCGGCCACTGCTTGCTCCCCAACTTTCAAACACTTCCAACGGCCATGTGTTGTCAGGTCTCGTGATTTCAGCGCCCCCGATCAGCTGACACTTCCCAGATTGTACGTAAAGTGCTTCTGGTCACAGACAACAGCATTCTATTCTAGTCTTGAGTTACAGCCTATTTATAGGTCTAGGCATAAATGAGAAACAATCAAAAATAAACAAATGTAATGAAAACAGCTGCTTGCTAAGGCCCTCACTACTTTCATCTGTGTTGTGGATCTGAAATGAATAATCTGATGCAGCATGTCGTGCAAGAAATCCACGATAAATTAAAGTAGGTGGAGCTAGAGTTTAGTTTTACGGTCGACGAAACTGTGTAACAATGAGAAAATTAACGCACTTACTGATCAACGTCTCTGTCGGGACTCACGACGCGATGCACAGAACTGCCGGCTGCTGAATGCGAACCGCCTGCACACGCATCAACATAATATAACGTAGATACGATATTTACGATATTTATAATTGATCAGAGAAGCGACTTATTGTTTTCAGCGTCGTCGCTAAGTTTTTGCTCTGTTAACTCATGAACCGTTGCTTGATGAAATTATGCACATACCTTGACAACTTCTAGAACACTGTGTTAAATATCAAGGTCATAAGCCAAGGTCAAGGACACGTGGCTTTTTGTGTGTTTTTTAACGTGTAGCCTACAATGATACTGCTTGAACCAGTTGACGTGAATTCACGAAAAGTCATTCGCTAGATGGCGCCATTTTATTTCTGCCCGCGGAAGTGACTGGGGCTACCCGCAGGCAGTGCTTGGCCTTGAGCATGGCTTGACGATCTTGTAAGTTATTAATTCTGTCATCATATCAGTCACAAAACAGCTCCATGTGCAAACCAGTTCGATTCCGTATACGATATATACACAATTCTATGTTTAATCACAGAAAATAATCATTAAACAACAAAAAGAATGCTGCTAATATTACCACCAGTCCTGTCGGTTTTGTGTAGTGACTTGTACATGTGCCGATACCACTCTTTACGATGCTCTTCTTCAATCGACTACAACAGCAGATCACGTCTCACATAGAACAAAACGGAGTTGTGCTATTGCACAGCAAATGAAAATAAAATAATGGTGAATAAAAGACAAAAAACGACAATAATAATGACGACAATGATAATAACAACGTGCTAAAAATCAAACATCATAAACACGCAATGGTCACGAATTAAATCAACATGATACAAGTAATTTCAGCAAAGCTCATAATACGCGCGACAGCCTAGCAGTTCCTGTTCGCACGATGTCTTGTTCTATCTCTATCCACCTCGTTGCAGTTCACCCTTGAAATCTGCACCGCAGCCACAAATCACAAAAAAACACTAAAACCCCCTATTTGGGGGGTTCAAGTTTATTCAAGGTCACCGATGTTGACATCACTAAAAAGCTTGTCACTATTGCTTGTTATGATAAACAGCATGCCGGTGCCTAACTGCAACCGTTTTCACACTACACGAGCCAATAGCGGCAAAATAACCACTTTTTAGGAGGGAAACGGTAGCCATCTTTGACGCCCTTTTGCGCAAGCCTCCTTGAACTTAGGGGTCGGGACTAAAACTGCTAAAATCTACGTTCTATGCTAAAAATTTCGTACGCAGGTTGTCTTCGGCTATCTCCAGCCATTTCATCGCAATTCACTGTTGAAATGTGCGCTGCAGCCAAAAATTGCGAAAAAAAAATCACCCAAACTCCTCTTTCGAAAATTTAAGGTCGTTCAAAGTGATCAATGTTGACAAAACAAAAAACCCGTCATCAGTGCTTGTTATGATATGCAGCAAGTTTGTACCTACAGTGTATCTGCAACTGTTTTCACAGTATAAGAGCCAATAGCGGCAAATAACGTCTTTTTAGGGGGTACTCCTCTTTGACGCCCAGGCCATAGCTAAGACGCGTGAAGCATTCTGCTGTCGCGCGTAAAGATATGTAATTCATTATAATAACGAACAAACCGATCATTTTTTCGTGTATTTTGTGATAATGCGAACGTTGACAGCAGTGTAGATAGTGCAACTCACTGTGCGTGTAGCTAATGGCACTCCGCTCTCGTCGTCCCTGGGTCCGATGCCCTCAAACGTTACTAGCTTCTTCTCGGTTCTGGTCGGGTGTGTCCCTGCCGTCGAATGGCTGGCGGATGATGTCCACGGTTGTTCGAGCATGTCGTACAACAGTTCAAGCTCTTGCTTCGCGTCATCGCGTTGACTCGCGGCTTCAGCACGCGGCTTCAACAGCGACGCTTCTACACACACGAGGGCAGCTCGATAATCTGAAGGCGATTCGATAGTCCGAAAATTTTAGGGTTTTTCCACGTGCACTTCAAAAGACGTTGACTCAATCTCCGCATTTCCTCTCAACTAAGAGTAGGGTTAGAGGTAGGGTTGTGGTGAGGTTTAGAGTTAGTGAAAAATCACGTTGCAGTAGACTATACACCTTCGGAGTGTTCGGATTATTGAACCTTTGGATTATAGACACACAATCGTACACACACGATGACACGAATTGCTCAGAAAGACAAAAGTAAAAAAAACAAATTTCTTTAAAAAGCTACGAAAAACTGCACGAAAAAATCTGAGAAAATATATTATACGTCATGTGACTAATGTTAGACTAATGTTAGATGAAAGCACTCGTGTTCACAGTGACATAACTGTAGAAAAATTTTAGCGTACGTTCGTTGACCGAGGCGCTTATTGCGGAGAAGCAATTATTGTTTGCTAAGTATGGTCAAATAACTTAGACAACACACTTCACACTATATGTTCTAAATCTAAGACAGAATTATGAAAAATTGAAAGCTTTTTGGGCTGAGTCTGAAATTAACGCAGTGAAGAACAAGACAAAAAAATGCAAATAAAAGCAAGAAAAAACAAAAGGAAACAAAGGGAGAAAATCCTTGGCGGACGTTCCATTAAGCAAGAAACTGATAACCAAAAATATGTGTAAAGACTGAAGAGTATGTAAAACAGACTACATTTAAACCTACCTTTCTGCTTATCATATTCCGTAGTTCGTGGACCTTTCTTGCTAGGCGTCGCGTAAGTGCTAATGTCAGATTTCCATTCGTTGAGAATGCTGTCGTCCTCTTTTCTACGTCGTTCTGCGACAGAAATATCAACTACTTCAACCATACGACGGTAAACATCACTGTAAATCTAATATGTAAACAAGAAAAGTTGAAAACTTATATATATCCATTGTTTACATGCAAGTTGGTCACATACATCAAAGCTACGCTAACATATGAGACTATTTACAGAAGAAAAACTGTACGAGTTATGCAGTTAAAACACTGCTACATCATACGAGTACAGGTCAATGGGTCGTGACATTGTCGTAATCAATCAGTAACATCAAGAACAGTTTTCGCTATTATGAACGAATACTGATTCACTAATGTCGTTAGTTTTGCATTTTAACGATTTGCTAGTGAAAAACTGACTTATTTGCTACAAGAAAAAAAACAAAATCTGGGCTTACATTATACATCTGCATTAAGCTCTAAATGGTAAATTACATTAAATTAGTACTATGGCATGCTGCAAGAGTAATTCATAACAGAATAGACCGCGGGTCATTTGCAAGCAACTTCGAGCAAATTGCTAACAGACTGTGTGCTCAAGTCAACTCAGCCTCCTAGTCTCAGCGGGAAGAGAAACCAGCAATTAGCTTATAGGCTGCAGGGTGAAAGCCAGTGTGGTTGATTGAAGCGGTGGTATGTCTGTCAGCTGTTCTGCGGGTTCAGTTGTTCACAGGCATTGGCAACGGATGGCTGTACGCATGGTCCCATTAGCTCATGTCACTTACAAGCGCTTCTGGTCACGAATCACAGCATTTAATTCTAGTCTTGAGTTACAGTTTATACAGACATGAATGAGAAACAATTAAAACTAGAAATTTGGGGCAAAGCTAAACGTGAGTCCCCTCAGCGCCCTAAGTCCGATTGGGGGGAAATTAAGAGGGGGGAGTAATATTTCCTCGGCATCAAAGTCACGTGGCCCGAACTCAAATGCATTGGCATACGCCGAACGCGCATTGTCGACTTAGGATAGGCCAACATGAGCGCTTGTAACTTTGTTCGTAGTGGACCGTAGTTCACCAATTTTTTGGTTCAACGCCGAAAAGATCGTTCTCGTCAAAGCCGTTTAGATTTTGTCGCTATCTTTATCGGTTCCAGAGAAATTTGCGCTCAAACTCGAAAATTGTCGTAAATCGCACCGATTTTTGAACGTTTTTTGCTCTCCCAAATTTTAAGGGGGAGGGGCGGTGCCCTCAAATGTTGTACTTTCGTTAACATCTCCAACCTAAAGACACGTCAAGTGCCAGTTTCGTCGGGCTACACCCCTTAACTCCAAAGCTATACGAGCTCCTTTATTACATTGTAAGCCAATTTTTGACCCCCCTTTGAAAAAAATTGTAAGAAGGCCCCGTCACCGGTGGGGAGTGCGCTAGCAAGATTTGATTATTCTCTAGCGCGTGTAAAAATTTGGGGGCGCAGCACCTCCTAGGGGCCGAAATATGGTCTTCCGAAAATGCGCTTTGGATGGGTACAATTCCACATTATAAAATCGAACATACTTCCGAGCATCGTGCAAAATTTCGCTGCGATCGGCCCACGGAGCTCAGAGATTACGCGAGAGGAAAAAAGGAAAAAATAATAAATTCCAGCAAAACTTAAGCCCTCCCGAAAACTATCGTTTCCGGGCGGACTAACTAGACAGAAATAGAACACAAATGACAGGGGAAAATGAAAACTGGAACCTGATGATGAAGACGACTGCGCTGCAATATCCAAAGTGCGTGGAGCACGCTGCAGAGCATCTGACAGTCTGAGTGCAGCCGCTGTACCCTTGACAGACTCAGCCGGGTCACGTGACTCAACAGGTGCGTCCGAGTGTTGAAGGGACGACTGCCTGCCGTCTACCGTCGACGACGGCTTAAACAGTGACTCCCACCATTCCTAATATGACGTATAGAAGCAGTTAGCCTAATAGTATAGTTAGTATCAAGTAGTCTATACTTTATTTTCAAAAGCATAAGCACTTTAAAGTATAATGTTAAAACATTTCAACAGTTAAAACAATCTGTTCTTTTGGCTAGAAACACCCAAGCCAAACTGTCACTGTCAACAACTGAAACCATGTGTGTCATGCCTGACTAAAGCATACATCTATGAAACGTAAATTCTGCGTACAGTAGTGATAACCGTAACTGCAAAAGCACGCAGAGAACTACTCACGTCACTGAGAGAGTTTTCAATGTCAGTGAAGTCCACAGCATTCGCATGACTGTCACTAGTTCTGTCGTTCATCGCAGTCGAATGAGACAAGTTGTCGGACGTCAATTGGCTGTCTGTTGGTTTGTCTCGTTTCAGCACTGAGATGCCGGCGACTGGAGGCTGCATTGATGTAGGTCCGTCATCAGGTCGTCTTTGCAGCTGCTCACTCATTGGCGTCCATTTCAGACTCGCCGTTGAACTTACTGCAGACCTGCCAAGCACGAAAAGAAAAATGTGTGAAACCGACTCCATCGTCTTCTTCCCCTTCTTTTCTTTTTTTCTTTCAGCTTCGCTTTCTCCTGCTTTTCTTCCACTCCCGTCTTGTCCCTTTCCTTTTCTTCCTCAAAGAATTCTAGCTAGCGGGTTTGTGGAAAGTTTCCCACAGGTCTCAAGGCGCCGCCAACGCATTTATGCATCTTATGGTCAAAAACTGCGCTTGGTAAGAAGTTGAAAACAATTTTTCAGGAAAGAATGTCCAAAATAAAGTGAATAATAATGCGTGAGATACTATTTTAGCGAAATAAAAAACATGAGTTCGCTGAAAATGCGCGAAACTCACGAGTGCTGCGTGTGACTTGGCATGTCTGTTGCTAACGCTGATGACGTCGACGCACTGACGTGGTTGATTGACGGGAACGCCGCAGACTTCGACGCTCGAACGTCGTTGAACGGCGTAGGCAACGACGACAATTTCTGCGCACGAATCTTCACCGGTAGATTCCATACCGCTTCTATACAGTCAATCAATCATGACACATTTATATAGCACCATATGTCGCGAACAAGTCAGAAGCCGATGATGGCACAGACTATAGTTGTGTGTCCATGTTTACTATGAACAACGTCAAACATGTGTGGTTTTCAAATTGCGCTCGAAAGCATGGGCGGCGCCAAAGGGAGAAAAGAGGAAGGGCAGCGGGGGGGAGGCATGCAGCTGCCCCAGTGTTCTTGTCCTTTTCCCAGCTGCCCCATCTAGAAAAAATTTCGACGGTGATAAAGTACCCTCCAGTCACTTTATCATGCCAATGACTTATTAAACGTCATTTTGCGAAACAAAACATATATCTGTAAGATTTTTGCATTTCTATATATTAAAAAGCATACAAATTTGCGGCTTCCATTACATGTTCAAAAGCTAAAAGTGTTTCAGCTTCAAGCAGTGTTTGAATTGCCGGGGAGTTAGGGGGGTTGAACCCGCAACTGTTTTCTTAACCCCCCTAACACACTGTCAAATTATGTACAGGGGAGTCAGCTCTATGCTATATACATACAATTTACATCAAAATTTTGCGATTGCGATTTGCGATTTTCGATTGTCGAAAACTTCAATTTTCCCAGCTAATTTTTCACAATTCAAACACTGGCTTCAAACCTCCTGACCAGGGGCTCCGCTCCTGGACCCCGCTACATTTTTTCGATGCACACAACAACCAAATAAGATCGACATTCGGCCTACAGACAAAAAATTATTGCCCCTGTGCCCTGGCTCTTGCTCCCCCGTAGCCCCTTAGCTTCAGATTCCTATAGCGCCGCCCATGCTCGAAAGTGCTGAGAAGCTCGGCAGATCTACAGTTATACGACAGTAAATTTCGGACCTAAAGTGACTAACACTAAGAGCTTTCTGCTTTCGTCGATAACGTGGTTCCATTCGATGTAAAGAAAGTAGCAGTTTGCCAATCTGCAATTGTGTTCGTTTCCAGACAACTTTCAACGTTCATAGGCCTACTTTCCTAATCTTGCTTCATAAAGTCCATGAAATCTGCGCAAGTCGTGACGTCAATTTGTTTTAACTTTTGACCATTTATAATTGTTTCCTCTCATTTTAACGGAACCTGTATCTCTATAGTCTATACCGGGTGTAGCATTGTAATAATAAACAAATAGTAGTCCTATAGGTCATTTCGGAGATGAGGTACGTAGGTCTAGTAATAATATCACGTTAAAACAACAGTCAACAGTGCGTAGGAAGCCTACCGTTGGAGGTCGAATCGCCGGTCACTGAATCAGACGAAAAACCCGCATTGGTCGAATGAGTGGTCGGAGGTTTAAACGAGTGAGAGGATGGCATAGATGAAGGGGATGATGTTGGACGAAACACGACTGACTTGTAGCCTTTGATTGCTCCCTCACTGGACTGCTGCTGTCTGGCGCCGCTCGCCTGCAGCGAACCTACAGCAAGTCCACACCATCCACAGCAAAAAATCTTCAATGCGGCCTTTCTTGACAAGGACACAACAACCGATTGTAGCTACTCGGCTTATCAAAATGTTGCGTAACAGAATAACTAAAATCAGTTCAAACGCTTCAAAAGAACTTAAGCATGTTTGATTAAAATTTCTTAAAACGGGTTGATTGGAAAACCAAGAAAGCCAGCCGCCTCCTGTAAAAATTTTGCCCCACAATCAAATTGCAATTCATGAGAATTCGCTTTTTGGAAACACAGCCCTGCCACGACGTGTCTCGAAAAATTTTCCAATAAAACAAAAGTCGGATGCCAGTCACTATGCATCACGGAAACATAACAAAGTAATGTGATGATCTGTATGATTAACCGTAATGCCTGAACTGTGTTAGGCTTACACTAAAAGAAACGCAGTGAAATGCCTAAGTGTTTAAGCAGATGTCACTACAGTACAAGTTTCTCGAACAACTAACTGAACAACTGCAATTATCGTTACTAAGCCTACTTAGTATTAACTATTAACTAAGCATTATCTAAATTACGATATGTACAAAACGCAATTTTAAGTACGTAGGCTTAAACGCTCAACAAAACTCACCGAAGGGTGTCCAACTGGGTGATTTCGTTGGACGACTGACGTCAACCATTCTTCCCAACACACACCAGTATACGATCAATTAGTGCACTGGTATAAACCTTAAAAAGCACCGCTATTTTAGAGATATTTTGCGTCACGCTTACTGTATGCTGTATATTAGCATGGGAAACTCATTTAAATGTAACATAGTCGGATAGAATTAATGCTTTCCTCGCGCGTGCATATAAATGTAGTTTTTCGCAGCAGATGCCTGCAGTGTCAAATAGTTGTTGAACAGTTCAGCCACACATTATGTCTCCTACGCACTGCCTTCATACTATAAGTTCATGCTTCTGGACCCCAGTCAAAAGTACACCATGTAAACAACTGTTTTATCACAAAAGTAAAGTGAAGGCTTTCCAGCCATTCAAATAAAAATTCAGCATAATTTCGAACACAAATTATATCGACTTTCTCGCCAGCTTGCTACCAAATGCGTTTCTGCGGGCCCAGAAGGCCAATGGCTGCAAAGCTTAGCTTCAGAGTCTCATAGACCGAAAAGTTAAAAAGCCCTCGGAAAAAATACTAAAAGGGAAAATGGGAGAAAGAAAGACACAAAGAGGGAAAGAGAGACGGGGAAACTTGTTCCAATAGCTTAAAAGAGATATGCCTCTGAAACTGAGAGACTATTTATATTTATATAATTCGTTCGCGACATATAACGCTATATAAATTTGATTTGATTGATTGATTGATTCGTCTGAGACTGCCAGTAAAACAGCCGCCAGTTCAGCACACATCGGCGACGGACGGTTCTTTGCCGTTATGCTGTCAGTGCCACTGTTGCAGTCCAAGTGGTCGCCTGAAACGTCTCGTTCCCGAAATGGCCTGTAGCCTAAATGCTGTAACATGTTGCAAAACTCTACTCACTTACTTAATCGCGAGTGTGCAGCACATGCAGATGTTCGACAGATGCAACATTTACGCCGAGTGAGTCTGCTGCTGCTGCTGCTATACTCTCGTGGCTTGCCGATTTCCGATTGACGCAAGACCAAGCAAAGCAAGTACATGCGATGCTGACATCCGGTTGTTGAGTCTGGTTACTTTCCATCCCACGTAGCTCTTGATTTGCAAGATTGTCGTAATGAAGTGTCGTCCTGTAGTCTAGACGCCTCGATGACAGATTGAAAAAAAATAGTTTCAGTCTTAATCGTGGTCCCAGCAGAAAGTCTTGCTTTCGGTCTCAGTCTTCAAAAAAGTCTTGTTTAATCACTGGTGTTGTACAGAACTTAGAATTTAGGCCTATTTGTGTTCAGTATATAGTTACAGTCATTGATAACAGGCAGCGACAGAATACGAAACTTCTGGGTCCATCAAACACGTAACTCGATATAAAAGCATTTCGGATAGACTGTGGACGTGTGGCGTACATGAAGACTGCAGTTTTTCCTACCAAAGAAGTATGCAGTGAAAACACTCTGTAAAAAAATAGCGCTAACTCAAGCTACAAGCAAAGTCAACACAAGGTCTCTATCGGTTCGAGTCTCTGCCTATTCGATCTTATCGACGCTCGGACGCTCTTCTAAGTCGCCCACGCAGCAGCAACAAGAAAGCAAGCAGTCGCTGTTGTTGCCGCTGCAGCTGCTGCTCTACGTCACGTGACGTCAGTGCAAGTTACGAATGACGGCTTTACCGTAGTAACCGTGAAGTCAAGCAATAAACAACGTCTTCCTACTTCTCACCGACGTTGACGTATAGAGGGCATTCGTTACGTCACACTGCGCACCCGCATGACCGCATGGTCAAGATTGATGTGCAGTGTGTAGTGTGTATATTGCTGCAGTAACTTGAGTGAAGACATGGAAATCCTGATTAACGTCAGACAAATAGATATACTGGTGAAAAATTAACACTACGAGTCACACAGGCCAGTTGAATACATTAACCACAGAAAAAACTGTATGCCGTCTACATGGTCTCGTCCTATTCATTTGAAAGTCGCTGAAATATAAGCCTATTTTGACTGTCATTGTCAATTCTCCGGCAGCGCTTCAACGCCATTTACCATGAGCGACGCACCTGACATCCTGTTTTTCCAGTAATGCTTAAGTATTCAACGTTTTTTTAACTCCTAGAAAAACTAATACCAACGTGCTTTTTATATTACAACTGTATGGACACACCGTTAAAAGATATTTATTCTAAATCTTTAATCCTGAAAGAAAACACAATATTCATCTAACTAATTTAACGATGTCAAAAACTGTAATAACTAAAAATGAAAATTAATTGCCGCAACAGAAACAACACCGCCTGCCTCCGAGTAAACGAGTGGCAGGATATGGCTTCTCCGCTATCAGTTCACGGTCACGTTACAGTTACACGGCTGCAAGCTAGTAGGCCTACGCCATACTTATCTGCTCCGCCGCAGGAAAACTTTGACTTTTAGCAGACGGCATCGCACACTACTGCATTGCCTCTCTTAGCTTTTCTAGTGGCAAAAAGAGTCCGAGAGTAAAACTGCATGTACGAGACCAGAAGTCAGAGATAGGCAGTAAGATAATGCAGTACAAGTTATTTTCAGTGCGACCCAAACAGACAACTTATTCCCCTTACAAAATAAAATAATAATGCTTAACTTGAGTCGGACTGAAAATAAACTGTATAGTGCATGTGCAGTGTGTATTTAGCTCATTTTATGATCTTATTTCATCGACTCAAGCAGTCAAACAAATTACTTCCGAGGGTACCACGGACAACAGTATGAGAACATCAGCGTTACTCACTTTCAACGAAAAGAGGAAGAGAAATCGTTAATATCAACAGTAGGAGTGGATACACGATGGGAAGTGAACGGCTTCAGTATAGTTCAATGATAAGATCAGCTTCTACTCCAGTTGTTGCTTGCATTCGAAAACATATTTTCTGCTCAAATCAAAATACTAGCTTAATAAATAATCACCGAACACAAGTTTTACAAACATAATTAGAACACTGTACTATAAACTGTGTTGTCAGGCGGGGAAGTAAAAATGGACAAACATAACAGTAAGGGGTACATCTTGCGGAAGAATGAAGAGGAATGAAAGAGTACACTCGCATACTTCCTTTGCTGGGTTATTCCGACCTTTAGTAAACAAGATGTATAATTTGCACCGCTAATGGGAAACGTCAGAAAAAAAATATATAATGTGTATTACGTAGGCTAACTTGCAATTCTGGCGTTTGATCGTTGTACAATAAAGGATTACTTACGTTCTTACTTACAATTTTGCAAAAATACTAATCCATTAGAAAACATTAGCGGCATGTATACGCTGTAGAAAAAAACAGGTTTATTAATAACGGTAAATGACAGAAATACAAAATACTCTGTGATGCGCATTCGAGTTATGTAGCCGAATATAGCAGAACAGTCAAAAATTAATGTTTACCGCTCGCTGACGTGCTGTCAGCTGACGTGCAGATGACGACGACGACGTTGATACCAATGACGAACAGTCTGAAACAAAACAATCACTGTATCACGTTGACCTGCGGAGATGCGACGGCTTGCTGCAAATAGACCGCCGATCGACGTCGATGGCGGTAAATAATTGGAACGCAAACGAACCAGCGAGCGAGCGAGAGCTAGAGCAAGCGGAGATCGAGCTACAACAGTGCCCAGCTGATCGATCGTTTGCTGAATTCACTCATCGGACCGCCGCGTTCAGCGCAACACTGCGCAGTCGCCGGCATTTACTATCGGCTGGCCGGCCGTGGCGCCACAGAACCTTCCTTCCTTCATCCTGTGTGGCGCGGCGGCTGTTCGACCTCAGTTCACGTATATACTCACACGCACGGCGCTCTACTGCCGCCGAGCCGCCGGCACAAAAACATTCTCCAAATCTGGCTCCTCGCAGACTTCGAGGCGGCGAAGCACTATAAATAGAAAGTGGTTCGACGGCAGTACGGCACGGCAGCATTCCGCGGACATCTTGGTTAGTGACGTCGGCCGGAGGCGCTTAGAGCGATGAAAGACTAAACTCGCCGCCGATCAGTGCCGACTTCAATTAAGCTTCCCTCCTCTTCCTCCGCCCGGCCGCATTCCACAAACACGGCAGAAAGAAGCGACTGTCGATCGTGCATGCGGGACGCGCGGCAGAACAAATTTTATGCGAAGAGTGCGCATCGCACGTGCAGCGCAGCCGTGTAATTCACCTACCGCATCTACAAGTCTATTTCCCATGTGCACAGGCGTCGACTCCGCAGACTAGGATACGAGCGTCTCTGAACAAAGTTCATAGGTACAATATTCATCCTATACTGCAATATAGTGCATGGTTTTCACAGACATTCCACAAACTTTTAGTGTCTGCAGTTTGACAAGCATGGAATGGATTTCGTCTCAAAGATAACGCGACAACGCATTGATTAAATGTACGCTGACATAAATGATAATACGCGGCCGTCCAAATTCCCATCAAGCACAATATAAGCTAATTCACTAATAGATGTGATAAACGTTTACAACGTTTACAAAAAAATCTTTGTAAACGTGTTTATTATTTTGTCAACGTTTATCTCAATAAAAATCACATGAGCGAAACGAAGCAAAATTATGACGGGAAGCCATTGCGTTCGATCACTGATAGAGTTCATTGGGTCACGGTGCTAGTGACGGTAAACAGCGGTAAACAGGACAACTCAACTTAGTTTTCACGTAGCTATAAGATTAAAGTGAGTGAATTCTGGGCACTTTTGTAAAACGGTTGTCACAGAACTGGAGTAAGACATTCTTCGACAATGAAAAAAACTTTTATTGGAATTTGGAATTAATATATTCAAACTTACACTCTGTGTACGTTTACTTTTAGTTTACAAACGTTTACAATCTTTTTCCTAATAAACGCGTTTATTAACGTTTATTATAATTTTTTGACGTTAATCACATCTATGAATTATTCACTAATGGAAATCGCAGTAGGTATTGAACTGCAGACCGCGATGTGTTGCTTGCTATATGCACTTTGGCGAATTTACCGCGCGGCTATCGCGGACGCAACACACTGTAGGTAAGGACAGTCGCACCGCGATTGCGTTGTGTCAAGTGTCATTTTCGCAGAATTTCGACGTCATTAAAAGTGCTGACCCGATTACTACACGGTGTTTCATAAAAAGGGATCCCTTTTGTTTTTCTCATAATTCACTCAAATGAAATGATGATCAATTTACACAAAATTTTTACCAGTCGTAGCTGAAGAAATACTAATTCAAAATATTGCAACAAAATGTGGCAGTTGATTAAATATTCTTTGTTAGTCGTGACGTAATGATGACGTCATAATGTGTCACGGGTACAAGCTTAATAGTCTCAACTGGTGCTGTCAGTTGCTATCCAGCTTCGATGGTGAACTTAATCTGGTTCGCTAATGAAAAATGTTTATCGTGACAGCACTAAGCAACATGAGGGTATGAAATCAAGCGTCTTGGGATCCAAAAACGCAACCATTTTGCAAGCTAAGTGTGCTAGTTCACTGTCTTGCTCGAACATGTGAAATTCCAACTATTCCCAGAGATCGACACGTGAATGCGATCGCTTTGCACGTTTTTGTAACTGCAACTGTAAAAGTTCAAAAATTTGTCATCAACGAATCAAATTTTTCACCATCGGAGCAGGGTAGCGATAGACAGCGCCAGTTGAGACTATCAAGCTTGCACCTGTGACACATTATGATGTCAGCATTACCGTTACGTCACGACTAGCAAAGAATATTTAATCAACTGCCATATTTTGTTGCAATATTTTAAATTAGTATTTTTTTCAGTTACAACTGGTACAAATTTTGTATAAATTGATCATCATTTGAGTGAATTATGATAAAACAAAAATGGGTCTTTTATGAAACACCGTAATAAACGCCTTCAGCCAGTGATGTAGAGCTGGTTCAGAAGCGGATCGTGATGTGGTGGAATTTTGAAGACGTAAGTCTTAAAGGCGAGCCGAGCGGTGCGGTGATCGTCACTGACTGGACTGGAGCCTGGAGCCATGACATCAGATCAGATGAGGACGCTGGCCAGTGTACGTTGCGTTGCCGTAGTCCAGCCGCAAGAACAGGTCGGACGAGAGCGCACGACACTGACGACTGAAGATAAAAGAACGGACCAACAGTTAGGTCTACTCCGCATGCAGTTGACGCCATCTCGTCGAAGATTGCATCGCGACTCCATTTCCTCAAGCTGCCGAAACGCTCGGGCGCCGGCCTCGATGATCTACTCTGCTTCTACAAGACAGTTGTACGACCGGTGCTCGAGTAGGCCCTACGCGTCTCCGGCGTGGCATTCAAGTCTTACGACAGGACAGTCGAAGGCGCTGGAGACGGACGATACAGCAAAGGGCGATGATGATAATATTTGCGCACAGCGATTATGAGATGTCACTGATGCTGGCTGGTCTGGACACGCTCGAGACACGGCGTACTCAGCTCACTGAGCGGTTCTTCTGGCGCAGTGTTTTGCGTGAAGGGTCTTGTTTGTACTATCTGCTGCCGGACAAACGCGACTCTTCAGTGACAGACGGACTGCGCCGCGCCAAGACATTCGAACCGTTGCCAGCTAGAACTAATAAATTTCGAAATTCTTTCATTCCTCACTGTTTGGAACATTTTGATTAGGCCAGGTATTTCTTTTTTTCTAGTTCTAGCTGGCAGCGTTTCGAGTGTCTGTGCGATAATCTCTGTAATAACATTCTGTATATAACTGTTTATTACTGTGACCA
>Ga0209671_1003625_pt1 | contig 14942 bp, 11 predicted proteins | sample WorMetHERISLAND2_2_FD_187401 | JGI IMG/M metagenome (GOLD analysis project Ga0209671, IMG submission 187401) | Marine gutless worms symbiont microbial communities from Max Planck institute for Marine Microbiology, Germany - Olavius geniculatus... | ecosystem: Host-associated > Annelida >... | reverse complement strand
GCAATTATCTCGTGTAGCGTGAACACGGTTGCAGATAGGCACAGACATGCTGCTTATAATAACAAGCACTGGTGACAGGCTTTTTAAATTTATCAACATTGATGACCTTGAATGGCCTTGAACCTTCCCAAAAGGGGTTTTTAGTGAATTTTTTGGCAATATTTGGATGCTGTGCACATTTCAATACTGAATTGCGACAAAATTGCTGGAGTTAGACCAAGACAACCTGCATATGAAATTTTCTGCATTAAACGTAGATTTCATCAGTTTTAGCTCAGAAGATCTTGTGCACATCCCTGGTAAATACGTCATACCCAATGTCAACCAATATTGGAATTCATGCATTGGGCGTGGCACTGACATTCATGCACTGGATATGGCGCTAGGCGTCATCCGCCATCGAGTCTAAATGAAACATTGTTGTGAACTTAGATTTCATTCTCCTGGCCCTTTACACATGCATTGCTGTCACGCGTTCCCCTTTGCGTTAGCTGGGCTTTTCTTGTTTGGTTTGTGATGGAAGCATCACCACAGTTAGGGATAATGTTAGGGTCAGTGTTAGGGTTAGTTCAGCATTTTGTTGTCTTAAATAGGTTTTTGGTGGCTCTTTAGAATGTCGGACCCAAATTGTAACTTGGACATGGACTGATTATCGTCATCCATCATCATCATCATTTATTTCGTTCATAGACACAAAACAATGACATTTTAAGGTGACAAGTAACAAACAGGAATGGCAAGGTCAAAACAACACTGACAGCTGCCCGTAAACCTAAATAAAGAGAACACAAGCAAAAAAAACAAAATTAAAATCACTTTAACAATACTGTAAAATTAACAGAACCTATAGAGTGTTTAAAACTAGTGCGATTTCTGAAATTAACACTACTCAGAAGTGAATTTGCAAACGTTTATAATGTGGTCACAGAAGAATGACGAGTATGTACTATGATTTGTACGATGCTTATAAAGTTTAAACTGATGTCCGTGTGTTGACACAGTAAAATAAAACTCAAACATATTCTCATCTAAATGCTTCTTTAGCTTTGCTAGTCCTGTCTGCAGCCTGCTATTACTACAGCAATCAGGCAAACTGAACTATTTTATGGATATGCTGATTAGTGTCATTTACTTAATAACTTACAGATGACATTCATTATTTGTAGTAGATCATTCTTCTGTTTTATGTGAATTTTAGTTGCAGAAACTGTGCAATATGTGGTAAAATTTAGCAAATTTGTGCTAATATTATCTTTGATTTGTCATGGTATTGTGTATGCTGTACAATTATTGTCCTGTGTGTAACAGTCGTCTTCATTACTGAGCAAGTTGGAGGAGTTTTGTGAGCAGCATGGTGTTAAGTTCAGCGGCTTGAAAATAGTCATAAAGAGTCTTCTAACCATTTTGAAAAGTATAGCGTTTGTTTCTCTGTTATTCAATAACTGATATCAATAGAAAGTAGCATATTCTAGCAATGTTGTGATATGCAATATCTAGTTGCTGACATAATTGTATGTGATTTATAGCCGGAATTGGGATTTGTGAAATACATTATACATTATACATACATAGAAATACATTTGTTTGATTAATTTAAACATTTCATCACATTATTATTGAAGTTGTAAGTAGGTCTGTATGCTGCTGCTAACTTCTATATTGTATTTTATCTAGGCGTAAAGTAAAGCAATACACTGCATTAGAATAAGATATGCTTTTCACAAGGTTAAGATTAAAGACACGAAGCACGTTATTAGTTATACCAAATAATCCCACAGTCAGTGATATGATGTCAGACCATTTACGATAGCATCTATCAAATAGCTGTAATTGCTTACATCTCTTGCCATCTAATGATAATAATTGGCAGAAATTGGTTTGGTACAATATCAAATAGTATATGCATTTTTTCATGCAGGTGCATTGCGACTGAATTTGGATGGAGCAAAAATTAAAGACGATTTTGTTGCACTTGGTACGGTGTGATACGTCTGTTTTATTTTAGAATACCTGCTTATTTATTGGGGTGGTGATTGGGAGATATGACACGTTGTGGAAATTATTATTATTATTATTATTAATGAGGAACAGGTTAAAGTGACACTGTCGCATCAAACGACGTTGCAGGGGCACTGTACATAAATTATGCTAAGTATGTTTTGAGCAATTTGGTACTGGAAATGTGTGGATACATTAGCTGGCCGTTGTGTGAAGTATTTGTAAACAAACATTTTTGGGAAAAAATGGGAGGAGGTAAGCAGAGGGCTCTTGCAGGTCCTTGAAAGTCCTCGAATCTGTGTCTGAAGGTCCTTGAAAGTGCTTGAGTTTGATTTTCTGAAACGCTGTGACCAAACAAGTGATTGGATTCAGTGATAACTATTGATGCATTTAGTGAACTTTTTTTTAAATTCCAGTCTGTGATTAATGCTTGAAGGTGTTAAATTGTAATGCAAACTGGAGCTGCTTATATATGCTTATAAAAGTGTCGGTTTGATTTAATTCAGTTCTCTTTATATATCATTTGTATGATCCTTGAAAGTCCTTGAAAAGTCCTTGAATTTGATTTTGGCAAATGGGCAAGAACCATGTACGCACCCAAATGTCCTGTATTTGTGGGACCCTCTAACTTTCCAGTAGGGGGCATCAGGATTCAGGCACTGTGAGGATTATTGACAGTTTGCACTGTTCATCTGTGTGGTTTCTACTTTGCAGTTGCTCTCTTTGCTATGACTTGCAGCATCGATGTGATGCTATTGTGTGCACTGAACATTGCTGTGTATTGATGCATGTACAGGTCTTGCTGAGGACAGAGCAGCACATCTCTCACAACAAGTACGAAATACATATTATGTATATATTTAATATAGTGTACTGTATTCCTTGGTGTAGCTGGGGTTAAATCTTATCAAATCTAGCTAATTAAGTCACTGGTTCTCTGGATGTTTACTGCGTAACTCTTTTTGTCAAACTTGTAGCTAGCAGGCCCATCGAGAGTGGGGTGTAGGGGGTAAGTTACCCAAGCCCCGCGATGTTTGGGGTCCCCCGTCACTCAAAAATATAGAGTGCACCAGAATCCGCTATTTTGAAAAGAAAAAGAATAAAAAAATATTCTCCCCAGAGTGGCCCCACGAGAATGTTTCCCTGGGCCCTGCTGTGGCTCTCAATGGGCCTGATAGGTAGACCATGGTAGTAAAACTGGGAAATCATGCCCCTCCTATTTTTGATCTGGATTGCTTAAGTGATAAAAATAAATAAATTTGTATGACATATGCATGATCATAACTTGATTAATTGACTACGTTTGTGGCCCTTCCAGTTTTTATGCAGAAGTGAATCTTTCCATGTGGGAATGGTTATTATAAAATACTGAAACTAAAGGAGTTTGGTATGTATCCAGCCACCCAGGTCAACTCAACCTGGCCATCCCTCCATGGGTAGGTAAAATGTGTACCAGAAGAAGCTGGGGCATAAAAAAGCTCACTGCATGATGTACTAATGGATATCAGTATCAGCCTACATGCCTTGTGGCTTGGAAAGACTTTGAGTTTACATTTACATGCTGAGTTAATGGCTAAAATGTTTGCTGCTGACAGTGGCAGGTTAATCAGCCTGGAATATGGCGTGGAGCATTGGACCAGACACTGATGGTCAACCGACTTGTCGACATGGACTGGAAATTTGGAGGTAATTATGCTTTATAGTGATGACTGTTCATATACTAAACCTGTAAAACATTGCATTGCAGAGTTTGATGAAAGTCACTGAAGGGTAAGTGACAAAAACAGCATGTGGTTTGGTATCTCATTAAAAGGACTAGTTTTGGTGCATTCCCATTCCCAAGACGACTGAAGTATTTCCACAGAAAATGTTTCAGGGGGCTTGGTCTTTTTCTGGCTCATGCGTCTGCGATGTTGCATGTTAACTGATCCAATTTCCAAGGATAATCGCCCAGAAATGCCTTTCTGCACAAAGCTTCTAGGCTTGGTTATAATGATTCTCTAACCTTCACTCTTTCATATCCAGTGCACTTCTCAGCACTTTGGATTAGCAGAGTTTAATAACTGAACTGTTTGATATTGCCAATAGCAGACGTGAACAATCAGTCTAGTCTCTGCCATTATACGCCTCTAATTCCTTTGCAAAGTATGGAGCTAACATGTTTTGTATGTCACTATGAAATTTGCCATTTGCTGTTGGCTTCACTAATGTGTGATATTTTCATTTTTTTTTCAGTGACTGCAGCGAGCAGCGAGTTGAATAAAGTGGGAAATACATTCCTCCAGGTAAATTTTGGTTCTTGCTAATCTATTTGGTGTCATTTATTCTGTCATTAAGCTGGCGCATTGGCTAAATGGTCAGATCATTTAATAGATACTGGATAACATGCTAGGTTTGATCAGTGAATTGGTTATGTTGCTCACACTTAATCTGATGTATAAGTATTCCGGTGACTTTGTAAATATATCTTTATATCTTTTCATTTTGCTTGTTAAGAAAATATGCAGTCTGTTTGGCAAGCAATGGGTTACTGAGTGCAACACTGGAAATGGTGTTTTTAAAACGATTGGCATTAGTGAATATTTTGAGCTGCAGTAAGTGGCATATGCAGGGACTCATATGTTGCACAAAATGTATATTTGCTTCAGTCTTGTCTTAGTTCTGTTATCTGTGCTTGCCTCAACACTGTCCAGTAATCATATCTTATAGTAACTGAATTTTGAATGACACGACGTGAACATGTGCTGGCTGTAGCTGAAGCTGGTTGTTGACAAAGGTCACGGCATTGAAAATGTTTACATGGGTAAGTAGTGAGTGTCACAGTACAGTTTAGTGCACTGTAATGCAGTTGGACATTTTATGGCTGTATGTCTATAATCTGAAGGTTCAATAATCTGAATGTGTATACTGCAACGTGCATTTTCACTAACCCTAAACCTGACCAGGACCATGACCCTAGTTGAGAGAAAATGTAGACACTGAGTCAACATCTGTGGAATTGTATAGAAGAGAACCTTAAAACTTTCAGACTGTTGATTCTTCGGACTATCGAACCTACAGATTATCGAGCTGCCCACATATTGTTCAGTCACTACACTGCTCATAATCTGTCATTCTCATTCGTATTTTGTAAACCTCTACACTGCAGGATTTCCCTTTAGTGTTTTTTTCTTATTCAACTAGAAGGGCATTTAGGCTGTAAAATATGCCAAGATGAAAAAAGTAGGCTGGTTATTGGTTAAACAAAAAACTGAGGGTATTATTGTTACTATTTTAGGTATTAGTCTGACCATTTTTGTGCAGTTGTAGTTGTGTGTTATAGAGGATTTTATAGCAGCACACTGCTACGTCTGATGTTGTAGAGCTGACACTGCCACAGTTCTATTTATTCCTGCACGAGATGGAGAAAGCCAAGTCCGTAATGGATTACCTTACCTGACTTCTTCAGAATAGCAGAATAGATCACTTCTGTCTGCACTTCATCATCTGAACTGTATATCTGAATTGTGTCTGTGAACAGTAACTGTGCACTTTTGACTGCACACTGCTAAACACATAGAAAGACCACCAAATGGTATCTTGTATATATTTCTGTAGATTATGTTATGGTGGTATAAAAGTGTCGTTTAATGTCTTTCTTTTCAGAGTCGTGACACCTTATATAGGGCATTTTCAGTCAGTTTTGGTTTCCTGCTAATGAATTTATCATAGATATAAACCCAGCCTATCAGTTATCTGAGATCAACAATATTATGTAAATAGTGAAAAAGCTCTGTATAAATGTGTGATTGCAGATATTTGTCCGTAGAAGCAGCAAATGTTTTTATTCTTCATATTTGTGTACCGCATGACTAGAGCTGTTGAAACATTCTGGTTACTGAGTAAATGATGACTGAAGAAATATTTCTGCACGTCAAACATTTCAACTGCATACTTTTAGTTATGCAACAGTATTTTAAACCTGAGTACCAGTAGTGTGTAGATATACTAGTCCAGTATAGTTACATAATGAGAAATCATAATATCTTTACTACAAATAGCAACAGTTATTTATTAAGGGCAGCTATGCCATTATTGGGAAAATTTATTAACACTTATTTATGTGGCCATCCTATAAGTGACAGAAGTACTGTAATGTGACAGATTGTGTTAGGTATGCTTGAATTTCATAATGATGCAGACTCTGGAGGCAATTAAGCCTGTGTCTATGGTCTCGATTCATGTTTTGCCTGTCAATGTGTTACTGTGGCCTCCAAACTCATACAAGTGCTCACCAATTACTCCTGTCCTGGGGAATGTTCACATTATTTTTTTTGTATCTTTGCTTTCAAGTCAGGAGACTGTATGGCATGGTTAGGGACAATAGAAAATCACGGAAATCACGGAAGCCATGATTTTCGTCAAATGCAGTGATTTTGCCATGTTTTTGGCCAAAATGCTTTGATTTTACCGTTTTTGACGTTTTTACAATGATCTTCGTTTATAATCAACATAAATGGTGTGATTTTAAAACAGTCCGTATGCTTTGTGATCATGACGTCTAGTAGAAATTTGTATTTTTATGCTCCGCAGTGACAAAATTTTTCAAACGAAAACTTTGCACTACATGTAATGATGGTCATCAATGCTAGATGTCAAGTTTTATAGACTTCGTAATGGTTCTTTCGCCCGTAATTTGATGCCGTGATTTTTGCCATTTTCACAAAAGTTTGCCGTGTTTTTTGCTATTTTTGCCGTGATTTTCTGTTGTCCTTAGGCATGGTACAGTCAGGCAAGACTTGTGATGCAACCTGTTACGATGTCCACATAGTATCTGTAATACAAAAAATGATGGCACAATAAATGGCTCGAGTCAAGTTAGTGCATAGCTTTACAAGTGCTGTGTGAGCATTGCATGGATAGTGATACCCACAATATCTATCAGAAATCTGTCTCTCATATAGCTGTAAATATCTGCACAATTATTACATATTTCCCTTTGTTTCCCAGCGATGTTTAGGCTCAAATCCCCAAGCAAGTTTCTTCTTTTTTGCTGCCTTTGTCACTGCTGCATCATGTTCACGTTTTGTTGTAAATCGCTTTGCATCGATTGCTTCGGCTATTTTAACACCAAAATCACGAGTAGCTAGTTTGTCACTCAGCTGTTCAGCAACATCGTATTCTTGCAGTGCCACTGCCCGACTGATCTGCAACTCAAGACCACTCTTTGGCGCAGCGCTACCTCCCGTTTCATCACTCAGATGACTGTTTATGCCTAAGTACGGCTTGACTTCAAGCCAGCTGGATTCTGTTGTCTTGTGTCCTTGCTGTCGATCTTGACATTTGCTAGACGATGACTGTTTTTGTGGTCTGCTGTCAGCGACTGTCTTTGGTTGTTTTTCTTTAGGACGCAGTGAACTCAGATCTACGTTGTTGCTATGCAAAGATGCTAACTCGTCGGGATTAGAAAACTCGGTTTCAATTCTGCTGGCAAGTGAAGACTTAATGTCTTGTATTCGCTTTGCAGATGACCGATGCGACTGTCGTTCACGGCGCTCCTTCAGTGTGGAAAATCTGTCCCATGTTTTCTTTGAGATGCCTTGAATGCATGAATCGTCTGAAGCAGCCAGAGGTACAGCATTGCAAGATGACTCCGTATCTTTAGACATGGCTTTGTACTGTCTACAAAATGCATAAATTATTAGATAAATTTGTAGCACAAAATTAATAGCAACAGGAAGTCTTAAGTACTGATACTCAAAAAACGTAAAAGTGCAAACACACACATATCAATGTGTAGCAAGGTAACATGCAGATTATGCACATCTAAACCAATTTACTGAAAAACTGAACAGATTTTCTAAGACATGTACAGCATTTATAAACTGAATATGTACAGCGGTTTTGTACTTTTTACAGCATCATCAATCAACCTTCTTAGGGCTGCTATGTTAGAGAAACACAGCTGTCATAACCCGGGTCTAAAATAACAACATACATCTATTTTAAACCACACGCTACGAACCGCGCCCCCGTTTCAATGCCACTCCCTTTAAATATACATGGCACAGCGTTAAGTAAATAAAGGCACGTGACCGTGTTAGGCAGTGACGTCATCGGGATGTACGAGCATTATTACTGACCAATCACGTGCAAGCAAGCAGCGTACGTGTGGCAAGTGTCTGTAGCTAGAAACAACACCGTAACAGAATATTGGCCAGTCTAACATCACTTAATACGCAGTCTCTGTCAATGAGTAGCTTACGCTGACTTTAAATTAATACAACTGTATACTTTTTATCTGTTTGCACGTTTTGGTATTTTGGGGATTTACATAAAATAAAGTTATTTTCGTTAGGTGTTATGTCTGCAGCATTAATGTTATTACTCAATGGCCTCGGAATCTGACATGGAGTAATATTTCTGGAAAAAATGATAAAATGTGCAAGTAAATTGTATATCTGTATATGGGTGAGTATAATATGTGCACCTTATGTCACTGTTTGCTGTATTAAGTGCTGGATGCATTTGATTTTGTGCACAGAATATTTTTCGAAACGATCAGTGGACGTGCAGCGAAGCCGTGCACAATATAAGGCAGTGGCTGAGTGCAGAGCCGTTCCGTACCTATTGCGTGCACAGCCTTTTACATTAGGCATCAATTGCAAACGGCTGTTGGTTTGGGTTAGATTAATAGGCTTATGCCCGCGGAGGATGGTAAAAAGCGGATCTGCGGATGTCGCAACAGTTATGGCTATGGTTAGGGATAGGGTTAAGGTTGGGGTTAGAGTTAGGAGATGTTTAAAGGAATAAATTGCAGCTTAATCACAGCGTTAGCTGTTGCAACATCTGCACATTCGCAATTCGTTTTATACCCGTAGCCACTAGCCAATGCCTGCAGATCATCTAGAGTTATTGTGGGACAGAGTCTGGGATATTGGTTGCGGCCTGCTATGCAGCGAGTACTAGAAGCAGCTGTGTATGCAGTAGGTACAGAGCAGCTCAGCATGACACAGTATTTGCTTGTACATAGATCTTATGTGGAGCATATTTTGATATGCCAATTAGCATAGGGTACCGTATGATTAATTACCACAGTGGGCCACAAACTGATCACAACGGACCATTACAATAGAGAGGACAATGTAGAAGACGAATGGATGGCGATGGATAAAATGAATGGATGGATCAGTGCCAATGACTGAGGTCATCGATTGGATGGCAAAGACCAATATATGAGGATGTCGACGATGCTGAAGTTGAACGAGATGGGGAGATGACGATGAGAAACAAACGCATAGCGAAAACAATGGCAAAAATTTATGGAGACATTTTTTTTCTGTCCATTCGTCTTTCTGTACTAGCATATTTTGAGTTTTCTTCTCTGTCGTCTTCGCTGTTCATTCGAAATAATCATGCAAACGAAACACCCAAAATATAGGTGTTTTGTCCTTATGTCTTCTGCATTGTCTTCTCCATCATTTTGCTTCATTATGGTCCATTCTGGTTATTTTGTGGCCCCATTGTAGTCATTTTGTGGCCTGTTGTGGTCAGTTGTGACTTTGTGGTATGTTGTGGTAATGAGTCATACCAATTACTATATAGACAATGATATCTCTTCAGAGTAATAACCTGTTTGTATCTCGCTGTTGAACAACTGAGTCTTGAATTGAGTTGTTTGGAGATGATTTGTGTGAACACCAGTTACCCATTAGATACAAAGTGAATGGTGTGCAGTGTGTTTTGTGTTCACTCCTCATATCGTTGAAGTAAGTAAACAAATGATTTGTGTTGCAGATGAATCATGGAAGCACTGAGTAGTCCTTTTTTGTGAGTTACTGTTATTTTTGTACTTTATGTTCTAACTGGGTTTGTGAAAATGTCATCTCTCCTGACCACTCATCGATGAGTTATAACTGATTGGGAAACCATAAACATAGGCATAAAGAATGCATCTGATCTTTGCTGCTTATGGCAAATGAGCATTTCTCTCCATGTGCTGGAAACTAGACGAAGTTTACTGTGAAATAATAACTACTTGTAATAAGCAATGGAGTGTAAAATTTGATTGTAATGTTTTGACTTTTGCAGTACATGCATACATTGCAGACGTGGCATTGCTGCAGATGTTTGATTTTGATTGGTTGACAGATAATAGTGGGATTTGGTTTGTAAAATTGTAAACTGATGTTGCAAAGATATCACAAATTTGTTGCTGGAAATTGTAATTTGGACCATCTTCTAGGTTTGCAATGTGCTGTCATCACACCAGCAACCATGAAATAAGTGTTAAACACTGTCCGAGGTTTATATATCTGTTTAAGGCTCACTTATCCCACTTGTGGCAGTGATTTAACATATCCTACTCCTCCGGTGTTGTGGCGGTGCAGTTAAGCATGCTCGGAGAGCCTTATGTATTCCCTCTGTTGCCTTCTGTCTTCAGCCTCGTGTGTTGCTTGTGTGAGTGAGAGGCCCATCATCTGGCAGTCGTCCAGCATTTCCTCGGTCGTTTTCTGTGTCTGTTTCCATGAACACGACCATATAGGGCTCGGTGTGGCCATCAGGGAAGTTGCATTCTAATTCATGGCCGAAGTATGTAAGATGGCGGTTTTGGATCCTGTCCACAATATCATGCTGGATGTTGAGCTGATTATTGATGTCTGTATTTCTGATGTGAGAGATTTTTGACACACCAAGGATTTTCCGGATACATCCCATCTCAAATGCTTGTAGCTTGTTCTTTAGTCTTTCTGTCAGCATCCAGGTTTCAGAGTTGTAAATCAAAATACTATCACCATGGAGTTGCATACAAGCACCTTTGTTTCTGTGCTATTTAAGGTCTTTGCTTAAAATTCCAACTAGTGGCCAATCTGTTTATTCCATCACAGGCCTGTTCAGTTCTTCTTTGAATATTCGGCATATACTTAGGCTATAATAGTTGCCAGTAGATACATTTGCTACATAGGAGGAGATGGGCACATCATTCTGTTTGTTGTAAATTGGGAGCTTTGGTGATGTCATACAAATACCATTTCTGTAAAATTACATCAGCGGTATTGCAGTGTTCAGTGGTAGATTTCTATAATTATTTTCAACCCAACAGCTGAGGTTATGTAGCTAACATTATTCCTCAGACGATTGTTAATGTTAGCCTGTGATTTTCATTTTGTCTAAAAGTAAACTGTTGCATGTTGCAGTGGTGTTGGTCCAGAAAATGGCCGAGTGCAAGATCGAACAAATAATTTTCAACAGCCGAACAGCTTTGCGAGGCATCCAGGCGAAGTCATGCCATTTGGCTTCAAGCCAAACTTTATGCATAGCTGGCATATACCGGAGGCCTACAATCCGTATGCAAGAAGCTGTTCACAGTTGCCTGGCAGCACGCACACGTTTGAACCATTACCGACGTACAGAGCGGAGGAAAGCCAAGGTTCACATGAGGTCATATCAAAGGAGGAATCATCAAACAGTCCAACGGACAGGTTGTTTGCAACACTTTTTACAGAAGAAGGAAGTTAATATTTGCACAATGCTCGTGTGCTAGTTTGCTGGTAATATTGACAACAGGGTCTGAAATTGTTTCCAGATAATTTCGGTCATTTTTGTATGCACTACTTTGCATCAACTCAAATTTTTTGCTTGGCAGTTTTAAGTTTAACTCGAGCTTTTCTTACCCAGTTATTGACACAGATATAGGACTAATGTGATTATATTTTTGATCTCGTTCAGTCAGGCCTATTTTTATTGTGATAAACGTTCAACATGTCATCTGTAGACAGATTTGGCTGAAATTTTAATGGAAGTTTCCAACGAGCATGATTTTGGTGGTGATTGGGATCAAACTTCTTGATTTTTCACCCCTGCGAAATAGGGCAAAAAAGTTTTTAGCAGGATTACAGAAAAAGTTGCTGTTGGATTTGGCAAAAATTTTAGGGTACGGTTAGACTTAGCCCAATTCATAGCTGATTAGATGTTGATGGCAAACGATGCTACCACCACCATGTACCTCCTGGTGAACACGAACAAATCATTGTACCGGGTATTAAGCTTATGTATATTCTCCAGTTGGTAACGCTGTGCATTACCATTGTCAGATAGGTGAAACATCTCCTGAATATGGCAGCCCACCAGAAAAATTTATGTAGCGTTGACGGAGGTTTGCGATCGCTGACTACCCTTCTTTTTTAATAATGTGATTGTAATAAACGGTTTACTGACTTACTTCATTATTGTGCTGGCTGCAGCCAAAGCAATCACCAGCATGGTGTGTTCCCATCACACCAGCACATCTCCCAGCAGCAGGCGGAGTCTCCGGATGACATAAGTCTGAAGAGGAAACGTGATCGGTTCAAAGGAATGAGTGAGGATGAGGTTCTGATGCGCATGCTTCCTGATCACCTGGTGCCTAACCTCGACATCGTCATTGTGAGTGTGACTGTAATATCATGAGATTCATCCCAGAGAGGATAGAAGGCTGAGTTGATGTAGGCGTTGCAGCAAATGTGTGCAGCTGATGGCTAAGTCTGTATATAATGGTGGCTTTACAAGAAAATGTGCAGTTAATAGTGATACATTGATGTCGTTATCTAGACTACACTACGATGTTTGTACTTTGGTCAGTGAACATTCTGCCACGTAGTGCTAACTTGTTAGAGAAAGATATCGATGAGCTTTTATGCCTATTGCATAAGTCATCTGGACTCTGGAATTGTGTTCTGCTTCTAGTATTATATTCAGTAAACATCTATGCAGTTTTTGTGCATAGATCTTGCCCCATTTCATTACTTGGCTCGTTGCTTACCCATCGTGTTATAACAGCTATTTACTAAATAGTTTGCAGAAATCTATATCAGTTGATATTGTGAGTTTATGTTATTTTTAGATTGGAATAAATCATGGTTTAACCGCCGCATACGTCGGACACCATTACGCCGGACCTGGAAACCATTTTTGTGAGCAGCTTTTTTATGTTATTCGTCTAACGACTTTTACAATTGCACGTAACAGCACTGACTTTATACTGAACTTTTTGCAAAAAACTCGAGAATGATTCATACTGTGACTCATACGTACTCAATTGCACAAATTTGTTCAGAAATTGTCTCTCTGAAGATTTATTCTGGACGTTTATAATCTCACTTGCAAAAAATTTAACCAGTAGTTTTAGAATTTCATAATTTGGCTTACTTATAGATCCTCTTGATTGTTTACTATTCAGGTATGAGAGCATGCATTGCAAACTGCAAACTCTTATCTTGTTTTGCTTTTTTGCTGTTTGATATCAAGATTGTTAGCTCTGGAGCTTTTTTGTTCGATTCAGGTGCATTTAGCAGTATGACGTTAATAGAGACCTGTATTTACTGAAGACGAAAGTCATCTAACAGCGAATAATGTGTGTGTATTCAGGGAAATGTCTGTATATGTCCGGCCTGATTCCGGAGCCGATGAACTGTTATGATGACTATCGATTGCTGCATTACGGCATTGGCTTCACGAACATTGTTGCTCGCTGTACAAAGGGTAGTGCTGATCTCACGCGGTCAGTTTTACTTGTGATGTATCACAGAATTATGATTATGAATTTTGATTTAACCAATTTTTTCACAAATACTACATGCAGGCTTAACCGTGCTCGTTTGTATGAAGTGTCTAAAATGCGAACAGCAGGTGTTGCAGAATCCTTTTTTACCACATTCCTTGTTAATGTTCACTTTCAGCCTGGTATTTTTTTTGCATTTTTGATACAGTGATTGGCACAAATATCATATTGTGTTTTGTAAAAATCATTGATTTGCATTATGTCCATTTGTGGTGGCCTAAAGATTTTAATTGAGGTGTTGTTTCATTGATCGATTTGCATGCTGCAGGAATGAGATTTTTCCTATGGAGTAGAATTCCTTTGCTGGCAGTAGGCAGAGTGTCAGAGCAGTGTCTTTCTTTTACCTTATATCTATGATTTCCATCCTAGTTGTTTTTACTGACTTGTAAACTAAAATTGTGTTGCAGGAAAGAGTTGAAAGAAGGCATTGAAATATTGACTGCAAAAATTCAAAAATTTAAACCAAAGATTGCCGTTTTCAATGGGAAAGGTGAATCAGTTTGCTGTATCAGGCCTATTATAATACTCTAGGCTGTTTTCTTGTATGATTGCTCTCAGTGGTATAGTAGCATTTTTATACAATATTCACAACAATTTATTGGTATTGATGTGTAATAATGTACTAAATGCATTCATTATTGTAAATTTTGACTGCTGGCTTAAACATAAACATCGACTCACTTGATAGGCCTATGTTTTGTTTGTATCTTTCTCATTTACAAATGTATTCTTGTATTTATTTGGCCACTGACATCAAGACTTTGTCACTGATATGAACTGTATATGCTGTTGTGTGTGATTTCAGGCATTTACGAGATATTCTGCGGAAATAAGAATTTCTACGTAGGCAAGCAACCGGACCCTTTCCCAGGCACATCACATACGGTAATGTGCATCTGCCTTACAATAAATGTTAGGACTTGAATTCAGACAGCTATCACTTTCTTCATGTTTGTACTTTTTGATACATGTTTTGTCAGACAGCTACAGCACTATGGCACTATACAAATGCATTATTATTATTATTATTTTTTTTTTTATACCCCCGGTAGTAAAGATCTTGGGGGTTAAAAATTAAACTAAACGTTAAAAACTACTGGGATGACCAGAGGTCCGATGTGTCGCTTGCACAAAAACTGTCATGAACAAGAATGGCATTAAAGCGCTGCATCAGGACCGACAGCCGCTGAAACAAAAATACGCCCTCGCGAGCCTCACTGGAGATGGCTGAAATTCTGCGGCCCAAATCCTTTACAAAACGAATGGCTGACTCGTTGATGGGACCCAGAGTTTCCAGCGCAACAGGCTGAAACATAAAAGAGGCTGGAATATCATCATACTTTGAAACTTTCCGGGCTGCCGCTAA
>Ga0209671_1003623_pt1 | contig 14945 bp, 10 predicted proteins | sample WorMetHERISLAND2_2_FD_187401 | JGI IMG/M metagenome (GOLD analysis project Ga0209671, IMG submission 187401) | Marine gutless worms symbiont microbial communities from Max Planck institute for Marine Microbiology, Germany - Olavius geniculatus... | ecosystem: Host-associated > Annelida >... | reverse complement strand
GAATATACCGGTGATTCATTATTGAGGCTTGTGTTTTAATTTACAGAAAGGCAACAAGTAAGTGTAGCGTGACGTCACTGATTAATAGTTACTTCCATTAACGTTATACCTGACAAACTCAATAATAAGTGATTGTAGCCGTCAGGTATCTCAGGAATCTCGAGATACCTGGAGGCCGCGCCCAGGAATAAATCAGAATAAACTTAGGACACCAAACATTGCTGCATAAGAGCTGCGGCAGTCCATGTCTAGCGAGCAGTCTAGCAAGCAGTATAGCAGCGGCAAGCGCGCAGTAAGTGGTGGTTCAAGTTCACTAGCGGACCGATCAAGTAGATAGAGTTTGTTGCCACAGCTCTTTGGGATGCTAGGACGATTTAAATGTATACATTGTATTTTCGCTAATTCGTATAAAGAAATGTAATCTGTGAAAACGAAAAATAGTGGAACGCTTTGAATCGTCTTTACCATCGAGTTGTCGCTATTCCGAGATGAACTAGCAAGAAAACGATAGGACCTAGTTCATCTTGCTAGTTCATCTCAGAGCTAGATTAAAACACAGAATTAATAAAATAAGAGCAAGTCAGATTGAAACAAAATGAAATAATAATAACACAGCAAGCGGGATAGAACATTAGCGGGATCAGACATCAAAATACATAATACAAAACCAAATGCTACTAAATTCCCCACAGCTTAACTCAAAGATTATATGATCACAGTTCACAAAATCAGTAATCTTTGGTTTCATTGCAGAGGCGGAACTATATATAGCCTATACCTAGAACACTTAAAACTCGGCTAATGTGTCAACATCAAGCTTTTTTTTTAAATGAATTCTCTTGTAAGAGGCTCTTGCAGCCCTTTGTGCCCTTGTTCAAGCTCTTTCATTATTCATTTTGTCAATGCCTTTGTATTTGCTTTACTAAATAAATGATTTGATTTGATTTGATTCAGGTATACTTAGGTCTAGGCCTAATAACCGCTTGATGAACGCCTAGATCTATAGACAGCGTCAGACATCATTGCAAGCATTCTAAGGCAAAAAAGCGCACTAAAACTCTGTATAATAAAATACAGGTATAGGCCTATAATGATTTTATTTCAGAATTGAATAAAGCATTAAACATTCACACAATCGTTTATTCTCATCATCATGCATAAACTGTCTAGGCCTAAAGACAATTATTACCTATAAACCTCGACGTCAAATTACCGGTATTCAACAGGGGCGAAACGTCCAAGGTGAGGGAGGCGAAAAAGCCAGGGGTGAATCAGCCAGGAGGCGAACGAGCCAGGGGCGAACTAGCCGACGGTGACAGCGGACAGTTCAATAGCAACAGCAATGAACTTACTGAATAGTATGAAAGTAAGGCTGTGTGCCATGGCTAGGGGCGAACAAGCCACGAAGCGAACCGGCAAAGGGGCGAAAAAGCCAGACACCTCGTCAAACACCATCCATGATAAAAGGCCGGTCTCGTCATCTTCACACGTCCCTTTCTTTCTTTCTGTTGTACATATCTGTCCTTCTGTCTGTGGTTTCTACCTGTTTCGGTGAATAAAGATTGATATATTATCAAAGAATATTATCATGCAAAGCTAAACTCAATAGTGCTGCGCAGAGTATTCGAATTTCTTTACTGATAGGGCCAAAACTGTGTTGGTTACTTATTTGTCAGAATATCGAATGTTGTATTACATATTTTATGTTTTGTTTGTTTATGTTTTTACGAAGAAGTTTTTGTATTCGTGAATATGTTCAGTTTATGTATTCGGTCATCACGACTTTTTCTGCGGACGTTAGTTAATTCAAAAACGTGTGTTCATTTGCCCCCAGTTAGGCAGATTGGTCGCGTGCGAGCGAGTGCTGAGAGGCTGCGTGGTCTAACTAGACTTGTGGGCGTGTCATCGTGTGTGGCGCTCGGCGCCGGACTTGCTTTTTATAATTCGGATGTGATCAAGTTGCATGCTAAAACAGCTGAAGGTGGACCGAGAACTCCAAACCAGTGGAATTTCATCGCAGACGTGGTCGAGAAAGTTTCCCCAGCTGTAGTTTATATTGAGATTGAAGGCAGGTATGCTCTCATTGGACCAAACACCGTGTACTTTTGTCAGTGTATTTTTCAATCTGTTTTATACTATTGCTTACAAATCTATAGTCAGATTTAGCAGCCCATAATAGTTTGATTATGAGGTTATGGAGGTCATTGTAAGCTCTACCGGTGTGATTCTTGACAAAACTACAGCTACAAATGTATTTTTTGTGCATTTGAGGTCAAAAATTTATCTAATGGTAAGACACTATTAAAAAGCGGATCTGCATATGTTGCATCGGGGTTACGTCTAGGATTAGCATTAGGGTTACAATTAAGATTAGGGTTAGGAATATCAGTAGGAGATTGGTAAACTAATAAATTAAATAAACTAATAAATTGCTGAAAACAATAAACAGTATTGTTTACAGCATTACCCATTGCAACATTCTCACATCTGCACATTCTTTTTATTACTCGTGGCCCTGATGGTGGTGACATTTTTACCTCTGCGAAGGAGGTTATGTTTTTGTCGGATTTTTTGTCTGTTTGTCTATGTGTGAGCAATATAACTCGAAAAGTTATGGATGGATCTTTCTGAAATTTTGAGAGTACGTCGGGCATGGCATAAGCTACAAGTGATTAAATTTTGGGGTGATCCAGCAGGAATCGTGGATTCTGGAGAACTTTGAAATTTTTGTTACCATTGCGTTAAAGGGGGCATAAGGGAACCACTGGCAAAGCGAAGATGGTGACGCCACCTGGCAAATAGCTTTGCCTTGGCGAAGGTACCTGCGCTCTCCAAGTGCTTTCTCTAGTTGGTTATGCACTGGTGCTTCCTGGTTTTGGTGGAGGGGGAGGGGTTGATCAAACTCATCCCATCTATTTTTTTGGCACTATGGGCCTGTCTTATAACAACAAGATTGTAGTATTGTATTTGCATTTTTTTGGAAATATGCTGATAATGCCAGTTTTGTATATTGTTGTTTAAGGTCATGCTAAGTCTTGCTAGTACCATCAGTATTCGGTACACTGACCACTGTGTGTGGCATGACATACACATAATGTTACGGTTTCATTTATAATGTAGAAAATGACTGATCAGGGCATTGTTAAATTAGACTGAACACACTTGCTGGTGTTGTTGATGTTGATGCTTAGATCTTAACTCAGTGAGTGGTAGCATAGGGGAGAGACCATGCAAAAATATAGCAAATTTTAGCTGCTTATTTTTCCAGACATGTCTAGCATGGCTGTGGTAGTGATACCAGTGATTGAATCGGATAGTAATAGTGGGCAGTCGGCGTCTGTTGTCAGCAGATGTCATCTATTGACAGTTTTTGAGCTTTTTATGTTGTTGCTTATTGTTAGCATGTTGTAATACATGTATTTGTTTAGTTTTCTTGGACATTTCATAGCTGCTGTTGTATATGGTGCATTTTCAGAAATCCTTTCACAAGGCAGCCGATGCCGATTTCTAATGGATCTGGGTTCATTGTACGCGAAGATGGTATTATCCTGACCAATGCTCATGTTGTCGCCAATAACACCACGGTGCATGTCAAGTTGAATGATGGTCGATCATTTGATGGATTTGTTCAAGCTGTTGATCCTGTCTCAGATCTGGCCACTGTCAAAATAAATGCAGTAAGGGCTTTTGTCACTTGTACTACTGTGTTGTGTTAGTGTTGTGAGTTAGTGATGACATAGAAAATTGTAAGCAATAGTGAGGCCCATTTACCCAGATGTTAGATTTCTTTGCTCACTATACATCAGAATTTTCACACTTTTCTAACAAAGTTAGTGTGACTGGAGAGTTTTTCAGTGTTCCTGTTGGCTTCTCTACTGCACAAATTTATTTAACATTTTAATTTTAATATTAGCTAGTGGTCAGAAGTAAGGTGGCCTTCTGATGTTTGATGATGCTTTACTCCAACACAAACCAGGTGCATGTTAAAACCGTGAAATTTGCATTTTTTCATGACTTTTTATAGCCCAATATTAAGATGTGGAGATCATTTTGCTAACCGTAGCTGTTTTTACATGTCATGGAAGTTGACAATGTCTATTTATGTCAGGCTAAGTACTTTTTGAATGTCCTCATATTATGGCATCCATCCAGTAATAAGTATGTTACTGTGAATTAGGGATTGTATTACCGGGATTTGGTATCCCGAGATTCTGGCTCAATCCCAAATCCTGGGATTGGCACCACCACAATTGCAGGATTTTTGGGACTATAAAAAATTCATAAATTCATTAAAATAGTACTTTTTAGTACTTCTTCCAGTGTTAGATCATAGAGTGACAATTTTAGTGGTCTCATGAAAATTATTCATACACACAGGAATGCTGGCTTGCACTGTAAGTTGCATTTTGGCAGTCACTCCCTACAGTTTGATATACAGGGTGGGCCGAAAAAATTGGACCTGTTTGAACGTTGATTACTTTGTGACTGTTACCAGTAGAAAGGCATTTGATATGTCAAAAGTTTCGGAATGTTGTAGAGAAAAAGGATCGAACTTGCTTAGCAGATCAATCAAATATTCTTTGCCTTATTTGCACAAATTTTCATTACTGCTGAAATTAGGCTTTTGCCTGCACTCCCATGTGCCAGAGTTTATTAAACTCAGAAAAATTGCTGCCAAAGAGTTCAGATTTTAATGCTGTGGATTATTCAGTGTGGTGCATTGCAACAGATGGCATGGTCACAAAATTTCAGACATTAATTAACCAGTTACAATACATGCTAATGGCTTAACTGATTCTGTATACGTTGACTCCAGCAATTGTTCAGCTGCCAAAAAGACCGATGGTAGTTATGAATGCAAACATTGCCCAACTGTTACGTCGAACTTCATCTGAACTAAACATGTGCATTAATGATTGTTGTTATATCACCGTATGCTGAATGAAAATCAACTTAAATCCATACTGTCAATTTAGCATAATTTTAGGGTGATGCAGTTTTGTACAAATCAGGCAAAGAATGTTTAAATGCACAGACATGCAAGTTTTATGCTTCTTCTGTACACATTTTTGAAACTTTTAACATATTACACGCCTTTTCATCAGTAACCATCGCTGAGTTATAAAAGCTCTAATCTCCATGTTAAATCCATGCGCTACAGTCAAATATGGCAGAATTTCAAGGGTAATGAAGATTTGTGCAAATAAGGGAAAGAATATTTAAATGATCTGCTAAGCAAGTTTGACTTTTTTTCTCTACAACATTCTGAAACTTTTGACTTATCACATGCCTTTCTACTGGTAACTGTTGCAAAGTTATCAACGTTCAGATGGGTCCAATTTTTTGGCCCTCTCTGTACATGTACCAATTGGTTTGAGCCTGCAGTGCAGCATTTTATGCATCAGATAGCCCAAGTCTAGTAGAGCCACTATAGCGATACTACATAATGATCGGTCTGTAAGCCTAATATCAGAAATGGGATCCCGGCATCTCAGAATTAGATTGAGAAATCAATCCCAGAATTGCGATCACTAGCGTGAACGTGCATTGTGTTTGTTGGCTGACAGACGAAGCTACCAACCTTGCCACTCGGTAACTCCAGTCAGCTGCGCCCTGGTGAGTTTGTCGTAGCTGTTGGAAGTCCGTTCAAGCTGAGTAACACGGTGACATCGGGAATCGTGAGTTCAATCCAGCGAGGTAGTCACGAGCTGGGACTTCACGGCAAGAACATCGACTACATCCAGACAGATGCCAACATCAATGTCAGTCCATCCATGTTTCTCTTATCCACTTCTGTATCAGTGTAATATGACGATTTACTCTTCCTAAATGTTCTCAGACCATTTCAAAATTTTTATTCACTGAATGCATAGGGACAGTAGATCAAGCCCTCGTGAAGATGTGATGTGTTAAATAAGCCGGTACAAAGTAACTTATGCACAGAGTCATCATTTAACATGCTAGGTAATACTCTCTACTTTTGTATGTATCCCAGCCCTTGAGTCCACGCATGTTTTGGTTTTTTTGTAGTTTTGCAGTAGCTGCTTCAGCCATTTGGATTACCCTTTTTTGAACTTCTATTTGTAATTTCTTTTATATGTTGTTCTTGTCGCCAACTCAAAACATTCTTCTACAATTTAGCTTTTGGGTCGTCTTAGTCTACACCCTGTCTTTGCATATTAGATTTAGGTGGTTTTGGTTTCTCATCAACATGGTGTGCTTTTGCAAATTTAGTTAGTTACTTACTTTTTAACATGTTTTGAAATTGTTGGGCTTGTATACTTGTACTGTTGTCATTACTGACTGTATTATGAATCATAAGTTACACTTATTTACATGTGTGTACAACTTCTGTACGTCATTTTCTGTCTGTTTCAGTTTGGTAATTCTGGAGGACCACTCATAAACCTTGTAAGTACTGTTTGTTCTACATTTGCATCTGTTGAATATTGTTTATTGACACTCATCTAAAAGCACTATCATTACCATCTGTCTATAACTACTTTCCACTTTGCACTGTCACCAAAAACTTATTTTAGATTTTTGAATGAATGGCCAGCTCTTTCTTGCAAAAAAAATGAACACGAGCCATGTGTTAAACTTTGCAGCCCTCACAGACATTTGCTGTTGCTCTGAACAAAGTCACTTTTACTTCGAAAAATTTACCAATAAGTGGGCAGTCAAAATTAAACAGTGACTGAACTAGATAATTAGTGAGTTGAGTAATTAAATTTATCAGCCATTTATTTCTTACTTCAAGTAATACATTAGTTTAACTTGCTGTTTAAGGTAGTTGATGGTCTGTGTCGTATATTGAAATAAACTAAAACGTTGCTTTTTTCATTGAAGCTTACCCTACCTAGCTTGTTATGATGAGATGAATTGCTGTTTTGTGTTGAAGGATGGTGAAGCCATTGGAATAAATACAATGAAAGTAACAGCTGGAATATCATTTGCCATCCCATCGGATTATGCTCGAACATTTCTAGAGAAGGCCAGCAAAATTGAACGCAGATGTACATATTTTCATTTATGTGTCTTTTATCACTTGGCATGTAGAAGTATTGAATTTTTGGAAACTATAACTAGCAGAGTATCGTTGATAAAATGTAGTCATGTGTTTCGATTTAATGTTGGGTTTGAATGGTAAAATCGATTTTCCAGTCAGTCGACAAACTGCCAAGTAAGTAAGTGAGTAACAAAAAATGATTAGAATGTTTACAGTAACATGAGCGTCACTGCATGGGCACTGAATGGTTACAAAGGGCCGGGATACAAGATGTGGAACAAATGAGTTTTTGGATGAAACCAGAAGACATCTGCAAAAGGTGTGGAAGTGACATGTTTAGGATCATTTGTTGGGAAATGTGATCATTTTCAACACTGCGTTAGATAGAGGCTGGTCATGTTTAGGCAGACTGTTTCAGACACGAGCAGTGGTGACCGGAAAGGCTCGGTCGCTGTCGGTAGGCAGTCTGGTGCAGCTGGTGAACAGTGATAAGCATAATTAGAGCCAGTCATTTGGCAGTTTGTTGGCATTGCTGTGAACATATTATTAGTGCTGTTGAATTATTAACATGTTAGCATGCGGTTAAAATAATTAATCGCATGCATTAACTCAATCAAAACAATCAGTCATTCGACAGCTATAGTTATTATAGTTATTATTGTCATTGAATGTTGTCTATGATGTAAAATGTGTAGCAGAGACCAAGGGCTGGATTGGAGTACCTGTCCGTCAGTACATTGGTATCACCATGGTTTCACTAAATCCTGACATTGCCGCGGAGCTCAAGATGATAAATACCAGCTTTCCTGACGTCGAGCAAGGCGTGCTTGTCTACCGCGTCATTTCCGGATCACCAGCATGCAAGTCTGTGCACTTTGATTACTGAATATGTACACTGTATATCGTTTTGATCAAGGGCTGGGAAAATTTGCACCTCATCAGGTAGCCAAATGTAGCTGAAAAGTGCAAAGATCAACTTTTGCAAGTAGGGTAAGTCGTTTTTGGACACCTCAACTGTATTAAAGTTCACAGTATTAAGTAGAATTACTTTGCCCTGTACCATCAGTGCACTTTTTTTGCCCTCCTCTCCCCTTAGAAGTAGGCCGCTTTAATTCAGCTAGGTTGCCTGGGGGAGCTTTGTAGGCTCATCCAGCAGGGTGGTCTGGGTTCCTTAGCCTCAGCTGCAAATGAATTTTTAGAGCATTTTTGTGTTTGTAAATGGCATCTGGTGACACCAAGTTTTGTCATTTTTTTATTTTGAGATCTATTTGGAGGAATGCTACTGTACCATTTCATCTTGCCTAATAATGCTTGGGGGAATAGCATCCCTCCTCAAAGATATTTGAGAGAACGGCTTTTCTCCTTGACAATGCCAAATGGTGAAGTGTGATTGGTTGATTGTGATGTAGCGGTGGCGTGCGTCCCGGTGACGTCATCACGGCTATCGATGACGTGGCGGTGATGTCATCGTCTGACGTCTACAAGGCCGTCAACACTGGGAAGTCGCTGCAGCTAACAGTACTTCGCGCCGACAGTCCACACCCGATGAAACTCACCGTCACACCCGAGACTGTCCAGTGATGCAAACTATATACATTACCGGATGATGGTGCATAAAAAGTATAAGATCACGTAGCTCGAGCAGTCAGGCAGTTTCGGAACGATCATTTGTTGGGAAATGTGATCATTTTCAACACTGCGTTAGATAGAGGATGGTCATTTCCAAACTGACCGATTTCTGTACAGCTTGTATGCTCCCTCTTTTCAGCAGTGCTGTCGGGATTTGGGGCAGGCTTGGGGCAGTGGATTCAGAACCATAAAATTAAGCGTTTTGACACAAAAAAAATATGGATTCAAATGTCAGGGTGTGCGCAGCTCTGAAATGAGCTGAGAAGTGAAACAGTTGGAAGTTGAGGGGGGAGGGAGCATGTGCCCTTGCAGTGCCTTACAGCTGGCGACGCCAACGTTTTTTTATGCGCCGTCATGTATTGTACATGCGGCTGACCCTGCTGATAATCCTGTGGTTGTATGACTTTAGATGTACTCTATTCAGGCTGTGTTCAGACGTTAGGTGTACTGGGCGGGGAGTGGAGCGTGGTGAAGGGGGGACCGTGTTAGTAAGTAAGTAAGTACATGCATATTTGAAGTGCACAATGTCAGCCAGTGGCTGAATCTGAGGCACTTAAGCTTGGTTGTGCTGCCTCCTGATTGGTCCGTCGGCGTAGACTGTAGAGACTCAGTGATGTACGTTGGCTGTTTAATGCAGGCTGACTACTACGGCTTGAAATTAATAACATTGTCTTTCCATGCCGAAAATGTTGCATTTACTGTATAAAAATCCTATTCCCTGCTAGTAAATAGTGATTATTGTAACAGAGGACTGACGAAGCAATAAGCTCATATTAATCTCAACCGCAATCAGTTAGCATAAGTACAAGTCGACAATTATTCGCGATAGCACAAAAACGTTGTAAAACGCAAATAGAAACCATTACCAAAATATCTACAGTAAAAAGCTTACATAAGCGAATCATAGAACATCATATCAGCATAAAATAGAGCAACGAAAAATGCTTTGAATGTTTTCACGAGCACATATTGTCATATAAAACGAGCTATGAAATAATGAAACAGTCTGCATCGTAACATGTTGAAAATGAAAAATGCGAGTGTTTTAAGCAACGCCCCCCTCAGCCCTGACCCGCTCCCCTCTTGAATCCGCCACTACTACTTGGCATTACTTATAATAAATGTACAAAACATTAGTTTATACGCTTGTTAATGGCAACATTTAAGGACTTGCACATCGAAAACAGCATAAATTACAAAAGGTGATATTATTCAGCAGCACATTGACTGTGTGTTAACACATGGCTTGAACTACCGTTCAGCCTGTGATATATTGGTCGACCATCGATTTCATAACTCTGGCAATCTCAGCATTACCTGTTACCTGCCTTGGACGCTTCACTGCACTAACTGTTGAAGTATTAGTGATATTCTTTGAATGCTAATATTTTACATACGATTATAACGTACCATTCACTGTATTATGCAAAGAGTTATTTGTTTGTGTTTATGTTTATTTTAGGTTAATAAGCAGCAAAAAATCTCGAAAATTGATGACTATTTTGTCAGGACTAACACTTGCTTCAGGACTGAAACTTTATTTTTTGTCAATGAGGCACTTAAGAGACTAAAACTTGTCTTGAACAAAAGTTGTCTGCTGAAATAATTCACAAAATCAAAAGCCAGTCAGTGTTGTGATGCGATTGCAGCAAATACTCTCTTCATTCCTATTTAGGCCTACTGTTTCCCTCTTCTCTTTGTTCCCATTAGTGACAGAAAATAGGTACTGTAGGAGGAAATGTTACAAGAGTTAATTTAAGTTGTAAGTTGTATTTAAAAAAAGAAAACTATAGATAATACTGCTTTTTGTGATCGTCTGTTATGTGGCAATTTATGTGCCAGAAGGCGTTAGATCATCTAGTCCTATTGTTGACGGCGGTCACGATCGGTGTCTTCACGCCGTCGTCTGACATTGGTCCAGCGTGCGGTGTGCAGCGAGTGTAAATATCAACAGGTCCCTAAGGACTGTCACAAGCGATGACGTTGATTGTAGCTATACTAGCTTGTGCTGGCTTCTGCACCCGAGCTAGGCCTATATTGTACGTAAATCACGACCTCATTCTCAGGCTTGTTGCTGTTGCCAGTAAGTGGGAGGGAGAGCATTGTCAGATCGTCAGATGTTCGTATGCAGCGTTCATATACGAAGTCTGGAAATGCCTAGAAGTCCTAGAATAAGGCGTGCATTTTTGCATGCATTTGTTTGGCCCTGCAGGAGAGTTCTGGAAAATGTAGTCCACGTATTTCAACACGGTTAATCGTAGATTTAATCGGTCATTCGAGCAGACGTAGGCCTAACCACTGAAAAAATTCTACAGATGAAAGCTAATGTTTTGATGTGGTTACGACACAAACTGGGTGGCTTTTTCTGGGCACCTCGTGGATTGAAGCAATCATATGATTAGTAGGCCTATCAATATTACGTAAATAAAGAGATGACGGTACCGTAGCGTGATTAGGCCTATGCGTTAAATTAAATACAGACTGAGATAGGTTTATTAACAGTTCAGAGACAGTGATGTAGCTTCTCACAGAATGTTGATGCTGTTATGTTAGAAGTTTGACATGCAAAAATACAGAAATCAAAATGCGGTTAGTTCGTGCACCGTGCAAAGTCCGAGTCTCGTGGTTCAAGTACCTATATAGTGTAAGTTTTGAAAAATAAGGACTCGACTTACGTTGCCGGATTGGAAAACTGAGTGCTGACAGTGGCGTAGCAAGGCTCTGAGGGGCCCCGGTTCAACAGTAACTTGGGGGCCCTCAGTTGCTTCGCCCCAGCCCGAAGTGCTGAGAGCGGGGTGGGGCTTTGGGAAGGCCTGAAGTTGGGGAGCGGTGTAAGCTCCCCAGTGGGGTCCCCAGCCGCCAAGAGTTTTTTGTGTTCTCAGATGACTCATTTGCTGTTGAAAACCTCTGCGTGCACTGTCATTTCACACATTTTTGTCACGCAAGTAAAAGCGATTAGAGCGTTGCGGGCTTAGATCGTTAGTACGTTACAGAACAATCAATGCGGACCAGAGTAAGCTTAGTCTATTGCAAAACAAATTGTAAACATAGTAACATACAAGTGATAGAACCCAGTATTATTCACAGTTAGCTAGGCCTTTTACGTATAGCCTACGTGGGCCTATACGTATATCTTATACTCACATTGTCCCACTGAAATATGTCAGCTTTAATTTTCTCGCGACCATAAGATCCTAACTCTACGCGCCTTTCTCTGCGCAAACATTTCCAGAACTTTTCGCTTGTCAACTTCAGAAAATCTGTCTCGTTCGATACTCAGAATTCCTAAGTCAGACAGCCTATCGTGAGACATAGCTGCTCGCAAATATGTCTTCAGCAGCTTGAGCTTTGAGAAGCTGCGTTCGTTGCTTGCCACCCTCACAGAAAGAGTCAAAAATATCGTGTACGCCGTGGCCACGTCTGGGAACACACAGACATTTCCAGACTCATGATGACATTCAATACGTCTTGAGGATCCTTGGCTTTCTGGATGAAAGTGCCGGCACAGGCTCTGAACGCCAGCAGTTGTCGATACAAATCAGATGAAACGTCATTGCTGTACTTCTTTGTAAGTTTTGTAAGTTGGTCTTGCAAACCAGAATCAGATAGAGTCATTAGCTGCTCTGCAAACAAACACGAAAACAGACCAGTTATGTTTTGCAGAGATTCGAAGCGCGTTTGCAACTGCATTAAGCACGTGTCAACAACCGGCAAAATTTTTTTACCCTGAATCTATCGCGAGGAGTTTCCAATCAACAGTCGTTTGAGAGTTCTTCAAAAAACCGTTTCTTAGTACGGATGCGCGTGTCCTTGAATGTGGTTTCAGCGCCCCATTGTGTAGCTGTGCTCTCAGCTTTTTGACAAACATCGTCGAATTTGCTCCTCAACTGAGAAACGAAATCAACAGCTTCCTTCAGAAGGATAGTTGCTGTTGACAAATTCACTGATTTTGACTGCAGATGTTTGGAGACTGCATAAATACAGCGTAGAATCTGTTCACACAATATTAGCAAAACAATGAATTTGAATCTGGTAATGTTTTCTGTAGTTCTGGTGGCAGTGCGACGAACCTTTGCATCGTGTGACGTCAGTTTCAGATGAGCGAGTGATCTCAGAATGGAACAATATTGTGCAATCAACGCCTGGACGGACTTATGCCTGCTTTTCCACCTCGTTGAACTCAAGTGCTTTAGCGTGTAGCTTTTGACATCGTTTCCATCACCAAATGCCTTCAGCAGAGCTCAATTTGGTGCACTGCTACCGAAGAACTTGTATACGTCTTCCACGGTGCCAAAATGACTGCATTTCAGGACAACATTCGGCGGCATCTCGAAGCACAAGATTCAGTCGATGGCAGATACAATGAAAATACACGGCATTTGGCGAATGGTCGATAATACGCTTTTGTACGCCAGCATAGACACCACCCATAACGGCGGCTCTGTCGTATCCTTGACTCCTGCATCGCGAAATATCCAATCCAGCTTCATTTATTTGGCTTACGATCATTTCTGCTACCGCTTCGGCCCACTGGTCTCTCTTCGGAACAAAGCCAAGAAACGTTTCTTTGACAGTAGCTGTGTTTGCTTCGCAGTCCAGAACTACGTAGTTCCGTGTTTTGCTAGCAAGTCTTTCAGATCAGTGTCAGTTACGTTTACGCACTTTATTCAAATTTATTGTTAGTTTTTCAGAAGTATGTCTATTATTTTTTTGTTTAATTTTTTTGGTGGCCTGGCTCGGGGGCCCCCAGGAGCTCGGGGGCCCCGGTTCATTGAACCGCCTGAACCCCCGGTAGCTACGCCACTGGATATAATGTCTTCAATCCACTCTGTCGTCCTGTCTGTCATTCTGTAAGTGCACAGTGGCGCATATACGACGGGTGTTCAATAAATTCCAGGACTACATTTTTAATACAACGACAGTAAATTGCACATTTCTCATGTTACTTTTCAACATATTGTCCGTTCAGTTCACTGCAGTGTTCACGTTCTACAAGTCGGCTGGAACCCGTAGCGTTAAAAGGAAACTATCATGGAAAATCATAAAGTTTCATTTCAACATTTTATGCAGCTTTAGGTAACTGGGCCTATAGAGACTATTAGTAAACCCAGAAACTAAAACAGTAGCATGTCTTTTTTCATGTGTAGCGAAATTCGTACACATAATGTGCATAAAAATGACATAAATTGCTTTCATTTGTGAACGAAGTTACCGGATCTGAAGTAAACAAAAGAGTCGACACATAAGTTTGGCATCAATGATGCGCGCGTTGCGTGCGAGTCCGCGTGTGCACCGGAATCCGCAGAATATTTCTGATCCATGAATGAAATGCGGAATCTGTCTTAAACGAAAAATTGCTGGTTTTCATAGGTAACTATTTATTACTCAGCACTCTGAAAGTTATGGGCAATTTTTATTTTGTTTTAGCCATTAAATACGTGACTTTTTGACGTACGAATCAATTTTATCAAGTTTCATTTCAATATTTTATGCAGCTTTAGGTAACTGGGCCTATAGAGACTATTAGTCTGAGATGAACTGTCAGTTCACATGGTACTAAACACTGTGGATGCAAACGGACTGTGCATAAAAGTTTGCATACTGCTACAAATGCGGGTCTCAAATCAGAATCTGCGGACGGGCGCGGACTCAAAAGTCGGAAATCTGCTCTTCTTTGCTGCTGAGCTATAGTGCGAGGCCGGTGAGCGTAATCGACTGTTTACTGGCAAGATTTCAGTGAAGAAATTGTGACGGTATGTTTGACAAGCCATAACAATTCAAACGTAGACAATTAAGAATTGATTCATCTATGAGACGGCCGACTGTCTTGGCATAAAACGGACGTACAATGTTCATCATCATCATCATCATCATGACAGTTGACATACGCAACTTCTATCAACGCAATCATGTAATGTGTCAAAAACATGCAAACATTAACGAAAAAATAAACACGAGTAGCAAAAAAGTACTCTAAATAGAAACTAATGTTGACAACAGATTAAAAACGTTAAGAACAGGTAACTTAAACATGCAAATAATATTTCGTCACTTGTTCGTGGATTAGTAAGTGTCTTTGTATAACATTCTAATGAGGAAATCTCTATGGTTCAGTTGAGTTGTTTTGGAAATTAAAGTTTTATTGTGCGCTCTTGTTCTTGTGTTGTACTGCGTGTTTGTTCGGTTAGACAGGTACTGTTGGAGAACGTGATTGTTATTTGCTAAAATACGGCTAAACAGTTTATCATCAGCTTCTTCAAACATTTCGGTAACAGTAGGAATGTCATCGCTGCAGTAGCCAAGCCGT
>Ga0209671_1003622_pt1 | contig 14945 bp, 11 predicted proteins | sample WorMetHERISLAND2_2_FD_187401 | JGI IMG/M metagenome (GOLD analysis project Ga0209671, IMG submission 187401) | Marine gutless worms symbiont microbial communities from Max Planck institute for Marine Microbiology, Germany - Olavius geniculatus... | ecosystem: Host-associated > Annelida >... | reverse complement strand
AGGCTTTGCAGTCTATTTTAGATGTTTAACCAGGAAGTCCAGACTTCTCTGCCAGGCATGCTTCGTGGCTTCCTTGTCATATCTTTCGCTGGTCTCATTGCCGAAACCGTGATCCGCGTCATATCGATAAAATTCGTAATTTACACCCGCTTCCTTCAACTTCGTTTCAAGATCATCAACCTGAGCCGGTGAAAAATGCTCATCCTTTAAAGCAAAATGACCCTGTAAAGGTATTTTAATGTCTCCCGGCTTAAAGGATCCCTCCGGCGGCAGGCCATACCAGGGAATGGCTGCAATATGGCTTTGGGGACGGGCCAAGCTAACTATAAGTAACTTAATAAAAAAGCTTGAAAGAGATGGCCTTTTTGGGGCCTATATCGCGATTTTCATTATCAAAAATCGCGTTATAAGCGGATTGCGCCTCGCGCAGTTCAAAAGCATCTTCACCGGGTTGAACGCAGCAGCCCATTGCCATGGCTCCCATGGCCTTTTTAATACGTTCGATAAACGGCCTGCCGCCAACGGCAATACTCTCCGTCCATCGGCTTTCCCGTTTGGCGTCGATCTCTTCCAAGGCGGCTTGAACCCATTTGCGTTGGGCTGAAACGAAAGATTCCATAGTTCAACACGACCAAACCAAAGCGCCTCTTGATGAGTTTCTACTAATCGATCGGAAACATCGGCCGTCGAATTCGTTGATATGGAAACTTGGTTAAATCATTCGCGGTTAAGCCCGGACCGTCTGCGATGATAATTTCTTTTGCGATATTTCCAAACCCTGCCCTGAAATGCACTGCTGATTTTACCACCAGTATTCCGGTAGTGGCGGGTTCCACGCCGCAGACTCGAAACATTTCCGGATCTCTGGCCTGTATGCGCTCACTGGTCAAGATAGCCCGAATGCCGGCGATGTTCAAAACGGCCGTAAGGCCCATTTTGCCCCAGGCCCCGCGGGTCATGTCGCCCTTGTACTGAAAACGGCCATCCACAAGGTTTTCAACGTCGCCATTGATATCAAGTGGTTTGCCGTGGAGACGATCGGTCTTGGCGCCAAGGCGCACTTTGATAGAGTTGCCGATTCCGGCCGCTCTGGCCGCTTTGACGGTTTCCGGATCGTATATGGTTGCAACTGCAGCATCCGCCTGCCCGTGTCTCAGCAGTTCCTTTAAAATTTCGACGCTGTCATTGGCGCTTCCACCGCCAGGGTTGTCTGACGCATCCGAAATGATCACCGGTTTTTGGGGACTCGAAACCGCCCTTGCAACCGCCTCCGGTATGGGGGTGGGGGTGTAAAGGAATTCAGACCGTCGGCGCATTAAAACATCTGACAAATGGCTGACTTCGTTTTTAGCCGTGGCGCTTTCGGTTGCATAGCTCAGAACGGTAAACCCCGCATCCGGGTGGTCGGCATGGGGGAAACCCGCGAAAAGCGAGGTTGATAGTATTTCCGCAGGCCGGTGGGATCGAAGTGCCTCCTACCACAATGACAAGTACAGGCCGGATTGGGTATTGCACGTGCTGCAAGGCGGCAGGATTTTCGGTTGGTCAACGGCATAAACCGGCAAGATCTCCCCTGCGGCAATCCGGGATATTAATCCAACGGCTTCAATCCCCCGTTCATAGGTGTCGGTGTGGGGATAGTTCTGATAGCCGATGAGCATTGTGGCATGGGTCAACATTTTGCGGGTCACGTGGGAGTGTAGATCCAGCACAACCACTACAGGGCGGCTCGCATCGTAGATTTCACGAATTTTCTCCAGGAGATGCCCCTCACCATCATCGATGCCGTCCGCCATCATGGCGCCGTGCAGGTCAAGCAGAATTCCATCGGCATCCCGGTGACGGCTGATACCATTCAGAATTGTGTTTGAAACGGTAGCGTAAGCAGCGCGGGTCACGAGACCGGAAGGGGTTGCCGCCGCGGCCGCAGTTGTGATGATCAGGTCCCCGCGCGCTTCAATGGCGTCTATAAACCCGCCGATCGTCGTCTGGGTTCCCCGCGCCCATTCGACGATCTCATCGCCTATTTTATAGGTCTGTGCGCGAAAGGCGTCCAGATCGGTGGAAACAACGGAGAAATTATTGGTTTCATGCAAAAACGCACCTATGATCCATTTCATGAATTTCTCACTTTCTTCTTGATGCAATGTAATCGGTAGTATTCATAAACCCGGTTATCCAAATAGCTCAGGGGCTATGGGGAACGTTATTGACTGAGTTGACTAACTTAAAGATCAAAGGGATCTGATCTTATAATTTGCCATATTTTGGTCTATTTCACTGATCGATGTTTTTTGCCATGCGGTGCTATAGCAGATAGTATTTGTTCCGTGAAATTCAACGGTCTGACCCCGTTTTACCCTGCGTCTCCAAGCAACTGTATACACCTTTTATTAGCCACCCACTTACTTCGTTGGCTCGACACACACTGACTGACACGGACCATTGGTCTCTGCGACCGATCTTCGCACAAGGCCTGTCTGCAAAGCCCAATACCGTCAATCGCTTCGCGATAATCCTTGCAGTTGTATGCCTGAAGAGTCTGCCAGACATTTTCATGGGGACGTGTCGCCCTGTAAAAATGAATTTTTTGTCTACGTAAGTCTGTGTGTGCCTGCAGTGTCGTAGCTAAAAGCGAAGTCTGGTCTGTGGCTAAAATAAAGGATCTTGAAATCAGCCGCATCAGTCATTTCCAACACCTGAAATTCCCCCCAAACCGCCGATAACCGGTCATAACCTGCTTTAAAAATCCCAGCATCGCCAGTTAAAATTTGACAGAGAGACACGTTATTAGACCCAGCGCCAAACTGACAAGCCGAAAATCGGCGCTTTTCAGAAAGATTTTGCGATTTGACATTCATGGAAGTGTCTCGAGTCATCATTTTTGGATAGGGGGTTGTTTGCCGGCAACTTGATAGAATCTTCCGACATTCGGTATAATCGGATATTGCATGATCAGGTGAATCTTATCAAAGGTGGAATTGGCCGAAATATCAAAAAAATTGATGATTAAATGAGATTTATTGATAACCGATGGGAGACGAAATATGAGAAATGCTATGAGTCGACTCAGGCATTATTTTTATCAGATCAACAGCTTATTTTAGGAAAAGACTTATGACAAATTTTCAAACCGGAGGAAATGCAAACTGCCTGATCGATCTTCGGCGACAACGGTAACTCCGTCTGGTACTATTCTTGCAGTATTAATTTCGCCATCTGCAAAAAAAGTAGCGATAACGCTCCCTTTTTCTATGTTCCAAACCTTAACGGTTTTGTCCCATGAGCCGGAGACTACTTGCCGACCATCGGCACTAACGGCGACTGCAGAAACCCCGCCCGTATGGCCGCTTAAGGTCTGAAGCTTTTGGCCACTTTCAAGATCCCAGACCTTTAGGTTATTTTCCCATGAGACGGAGACTATTTGACGGTCATCGGAGACTACTTGACGGTCATCGGCAATAACCGCGACCGCAGAGACCCCGCCCGTATCGCCGCTTAAGGTCTGAAGCTCCAGGTCGCTTTCAAAATTCCAGACCTTTAGGGTCTTATCCAATGAGCCGGAGACTACCCGCCGGCCATCCGCAGAAACGGCGACCGAATTGACAACGCCCGTATGACCGTGTAAGGTCTGGGTCACCTGGCCGCTTTCAAGATCCCATACCTTTAGGGTCCTATCCGAAGAGCCGGAGACTACCCGCCGGCCATCGGCACTAACGGCGACCGAATTGACAACGCCCTTATGGTCGCTTAAGAGCTGAAGCTCCTGGCCACTTTCTAAATCCCAAACCCTAAGGGTCTTGTCCCATGAGCCGGATATTATTTGCCGGCCATTGGCAATAACTAAGACTGCAGAGACAGTGCCCGTATGGCCGCTTAAGGTCTGAAGATCCTTTCCAATTTCAAGATCCCAGACCTTTAGGGTATTGTCCAAGGAGCCGGAGACGGATTGTCGGCCATCAGCACTAAAAGTGACTGCATAGACTGCGCCCGTATGGCCGCTTAGAGTCTGAAGCTCCTTTCCACTTTCAAGATCCCATACCTTTAGGGTATTGTCCAAGGAGCCGGAGATTACCTGCCGACCATCGGCACTAACGGCGACCCCAGTGATCCAACCCGTATGGCCGCTTAAGGTCTGAAGCTCCCTTCCACTTTCAAGATCCCACACCTTTAAGGTATGGTCCTTTGAGCCGGAGACTGCTTGCCGGCCATCGGCACTAACGGCGACCCCAGTGACCTCGCGCGTATGGCCGCTTAAGGTCTGAATCACATTTCCACTTTCAAGATCCCAGACCTTTAGGGTCTTGTCATCCGAGCCGGAGATTACTTGCCGGCCATCGGCACTAACGGCAACCCCAGTGACCCCGCCCGTATGGCCAGATAATGTTCTAAGCGCTGGTCCTCCTGGTGAAATCAAGCTCTGTGTCATCGGGCGAAGCCATGCCATAGATTTAAAGCTCTTTAAGCTTTTCAACAACTTTTTAATTTCATCCGACACGTCATCAAGCAAACGGCCTGTCAGCTGTGAGGCGAGCTGAAGCGGATCATTGGTCAGCACATGAGCGGACAGACGTAGGGCTCCACCAATTCGACTGAGAGGATCACTTCTTGGAAAATTCCGATAATCTGAAATAAGAGCATTCACATCGGTCTTGGCGAGCTTTGCCTGAAGCCAACGGACGTCTGTCAAAAGAGCGCGCAATTCATCATCCCGTTCTGCCTGCAATAAATGCTCAGCAAGATGATACCAAAGGTAGGTCTCATTAGCGGATAGCTCAGCCCAGCGTCCCGGGTTTTCACGTTTTAATGGATCAGGGTCAAGTGCGTTTAAAAAATTGTTATGAAGCATGGGCAGATCTTCTGCAGCAAGTTGCAGGAAATCCTGCTGTAAGTCATGAAAACCGACCGTGGTTTTCAGCTCCTGCTTACTTAAGAAAAGAAGACCTTTTGCCTGTAAGTCGTTTAAAATGGCGCGGGATTCATAGTCTTGCAAACCGGCGGTATGGGACCAGAGCTTTAATACGGTTTTTTCTGGAACGCGCACATCTTCGGGAAAGATGGCCAACTCCTTGTATCGGTCAGCCACCTCTTCTTTAAGGACATCTATGCTGAGCTGCAGGGAAGCAAATATACTCCCATAAGGATGATCCAGATACTCAAGTTTGCCGTCTTCCAGAACGGCTGATACATCCTTCCAGGCATTACCGTCCCGCACGTGAGCCCCGGCCAATGCAAGAGCAAGAGGTAAGTATCCGCAGCTTTTTGCAACACTCTCTGCAGTTGGGGGCATGGTCCCACGATCCTGACCCGACCACCGCGACAGAAGCGCCAGAGCCAATTCGGCACTGAGTACTTCCAACCGGAAGTCCTGGGCACCTAAAGCAGTTAGAATACCTGCATTGCGAGTCGTGATCAGCAAACGTCCTTTGGGACCCAGCGGACCGAATGCAGCGGCATGGTCTGTATTCCAGATGTCATCTAAAATCAAAAGACAGGCTTTGTCGGTAAGCGCTTCGGTAAGTTTGGCCCTGCCCTGCGCAACATTTTCCACTGACACCTTTTGGTCTGTAAGCCACTCCAACAGCTCACCTTGCAGGCTTTCCAGGTCCGGTTGCTGACCTGCCGTGACCCAGATTATCCCATCCGGAAAAGCGCGGCGGACTTCCTCGTCATGGGCAAGGGCAATGGCAAGAACTGTTTTTCCAATCCCACCCATTCCATGTAGCCCGAGCCTAACAGTTTCTCCAGAAGATGACGCACCCGAAATACCGAATGATTGTGATATGCTGCTTAACAGGATGTTTTTTAGACGCTGCAGTTCCGGACGAGGAAGATAATGTGGACGTTGGCTTGGAACCCCGAACATCGCTCCGACTTGCCCATCTGGACGGGGTGCAATGGATGGCAATGCTGCCTTGGATTCGGTAATCGGCATTTTAACGGACTCGCTTTCACAGCCGCTTGCCGCCTCATTTATATGATAGCCGATTTCGACTAAAGCTTTATTCCGGCGAGGCCTGGTCAGATTGTCGATCGGCTTTTTGGGATCTCGAGCCCACTGGTACCTATCAAGATCTGTCTGGTCATATGCACTGGCCGATATTGGAATACAAACAATGGTCACCTTGTCCTTGTCTGCAGCCTTTAATAGAGGCGGTAGCTCCTCGTCATATATAAAATCTGAAGCCAAAAAATCAGGACTCACCAATAGCACGGCAACACACGTACGCTTAAGTGCGGCGTCGATTTCCCGTTTCCAGCGTTGACCGACTTTGATGTAGGGATCGGCCCAGACTTTAAGGCCCTGCCTTTCGAACGGCTTGAGAATCACACGCAGGCGCTCCAGCCATTTCTTGTCACGATGACTGTAGCATACAAAGACGAGATCTTTAGGAGTGGATTTCATCATAACTTATGCTCAGTATTACCGGGTTTTGTTTCGGCAGCTAATTACTTTTCCCATTTTTCTTAGCTTGATTTGATCAAACACGATCCCATCACGCAAACAGCAAATAAATTGTAAAATGGAGTAAACTCGGGGACGTCATTGACTGAGTTGACTAACTTAAAGATCAAAGGGATCTGATCTTTTAATTTACCATATTTTGGTTTATTTCACTGATCGATATTTTTTTCGTCCTGCGTGGTTACTTGCAAGTTGTATTCCTTCCGTCGGATTCAAATCTGACTCCGTTTTACATTCAAAGATCCGACCCCGTTTTACATTAGAAAATAGAGTCAATATCCTATTGGCGGTGTTAGGCCATTTAGTTTCTTGCAGATCTTTTTCAGCCCAACAGCTGATAACCGGCATTTATAATAATACAATCAAGTTGATTTAGGCAATTCGGGCGACAACTTGCCTCCTTTTCCAACATTTGCACGGTTCCCCGCTTCGTGTTTCAGAATTTTCTAATAGCCTTCTTGATTTTTGTCTCACTGGGCAGTTTGACCTTGTACTTGGCGATAAAGATTTTTTCTTCTAGACCGTCTAATGCGTAGATAACCTCTTCGCGTCCAGCCTCGCGGCATATGATTAGGCCAATGGTGGGTTGCTCATGCTCATATTGTTTGTTCCGGCGCCAATAGCCGATGTACTTATTCATTTGGCCGATATCTCGGCTGTCCAACTTGCCAACTTTAAAATCCACCAAAACAACGCAGGGTATCCCGCGGTGGTATAGCACCATGTCGATAAAATGGGTTCGCCGGTCAATTTTCGCCGGTACCTGTCGGCCCAGGATCGAGAAATCTTGACCCAACTCTGAGAGGAATTTTTCAAAATTTGTGAGAATCTTGTCTTCAAGCTCTTTTTCACTCCGGTCGGCGTGAAGTTCGATAAAATCGAAGTCATAGGTGTCCTTAAATACCTCTTGAGGTTGGACGGCCGGCAGTTTGTTTTGAAATATTGATTGGATGTCTTTTGGGGATGTAATTTCGTAGAGTTTGTCTTTGATATTTTTTTGTAACTCGCGGACGCTCCAGGAGTGAATAATAGCTTTGTGCTGGTAAAAAGCACGTTCTTTTTCTTTATCAATTTCAATTAAGTATCGATAATGGGTCCAGCTCAATTGTGGGCTCACTGAGCCCACATTTTCATAGACACGATAAAATTTAACAATTCGGTATAAATCACGTCTGCCGATGCCCAAATCGGCAGTTAAATTATCAATTAGATATTTACCATAGTCAGCCCGGTCTTTGTGTTTGAGCTCTTCCCTAACAATGCGTTCGCCGATCTGCCAGTAGGTCTGGACCCTGATATTATCAACAGCTTTATAGGCTTGATACTGGCCTTTAGCAATTATGCTTTTGATCTCGACTAAGAGGCTCTGGTAATCTTTGTCTTTTGTGACCAATCTGTTGGATGTGATTTTCTTGGCCATAGTTTTTGGATATATTTTGGTATTTGGGTAATTATGGGCTCAATGAGCCCATAATTATGCACGCATTGTGTGTACAAATTCTGAGACGAACGCAGTTAAATCATAAAACCATACACAGAAGTATAGGTCAAGATGGAAAATCGAAGTAGAAACAATTACGAAGGAACTCGGGGACGTCATTGACTGAGTTGACTAACTTAAAGATAAAAGGGATCTGATCTTTCAATTTGCCATATTTTGGTTTATTTCCCTGATCGATGTTTTTTGCCATGCGTGCTATAGCAGATAGTATTTGTTCCGTGAAATTCAACGGTCTGACCCCGTTTTACCCTGCGTCTCCAAGCAACTGTATACACCTTTTATTAGCCACCCACTTACTTCGTTGGCTCGACACACACTGACTGACACGGACCATTGGTCTCCGCGACCGATTTTCGCGCCGGGCTTCGCCCCGGCATTCCTGCAGAGCCCAATACAGTCTATCGCTTCGTGATAATCCTCGCAGTATTATGCCTGAAAAGCTTGATAGACGCTTTCATGGGAACGTGTCGCCTTGTAAGTATTCATTTTTTGTCTGCGTATGTCAGTGTGTGCCTGCCGTGTCGTAGCTAAAAGCGAAGTCTGGTCTGTGTCTAAAATAAAGGATTTTGAAGTCAGCCGCATCAGACGATTCCGATACCGGGGAAACTCGGGGACATTCTCGGGTTTACGGTTACCAAATTTGAATGAGCTTGGGGGTCAAGGCTACGTTTAATTTTTGACGCTTTTAAGATGACCCCTTTGTTGGTCTAAACTATCTAGTATTTATACGCTTTTTACATTCCTGCGCTGGAATATCTGCCGGCAAAAGATCGTACTCTAAAAGCTTATCAGGGGAAACCCAGGCGATCATTTCATGATCTTTGAGAAGTATAACAGCCGTCACTGTAATTATGGATATCGCATTCCAGCTAATAGTCGAAGGGTACGAATATATTATGGCCGTTGTCTTCCGGATAAATCTTTACCGTCACCGCCTCTTTGTTGAGCACGACTTTAACAGCCCGTGATGTTCCCGGTGAATAGATTTTGGTTGCCGATGCAGTACCGGGCACCCCCTCGTTAACCCCTGCGGGCACCTCGCCATCGAGCAGGAATTTGTCACGCCCGGGGCTATGGGGGACGTTCCTCGGATTTACGGATTACAAAATTCAACGCATTGAGAAAACAGCCAATCGTCGAGGAGCAAGGGTTCTATCTTTTGAAAGTGGAAAAATCCAGAAATCCGAGGATGTCCCATATTCCACATTTTTTTTGACGTATATGGCTTATTCCACAATATCTTTCCTTGGAAAAAGTAGTACCTTGTCTTTATCTTTTTTGTCTTTCGAAGAAGGCTTCGTCATCTATTTAAGATGTTTAACTAGGAAGTCCAGACTTCTCTGCCAGGCATGCTTCGTGGCTTCCTTGTCATATCTTTCGCTGGTCTCATTGCCGAAACCGTGATCCGCGTCATATCGATAAAATTTGTAATTTACACCCGCTTCCTTCAACTTCGTTTCAAGATCATCAACCTGAGCCGGTGAAAAATGCTCATCCTTTAAAGCGAAGTGACCCTGTAAAGGTATTTTAATGTCTCCCGGCTCGAAGGACCCCTCCGGCGGCAGGTCATACCAGGATTTGTGGCCCATAAAATTATAAGTTTCTCTGTTTGACCATAACGAATATTAGGATTTTATGTCTACTTTAAAGAACCCATAAGGTTTAACCTTTGAACCTGGAACCCCGGTTCAAGTTTATACATCCTCCAGATTTAAGACCTCACCGGTTATTTTTGGATTATGCAGCTTTATGGATTTGAACCTCAGTCGCGCTGCCTTACCGATTAATCGATTTAACTGTGCATCCCGGTTAACCTTGCCTCGTTTTATTTCATAAGCATGAATGTGGTTTGATTTTTGTGAGGCCAACAAGTAATCGATTTCGATACCCTCCCGGTTTTTAAAAACTGACCCCGCAACATCAAAATCCATTGGCGGCTGGGTGAGTATTTTTTCTCGGAAAACCATCTCCAACACTCTGCCTTCGAGGTTTGGAAGATCATCGGCAATCAATCGGATCACGCGGTCTGTCTGTCCCATTTCCAAGAGAGCTAAATTTTTTTGCACGTAGCGATACCAAAAAAGAATAAACGGATCTTTGATTATATAGCGAGACAGTTTCGAGTTGGGCCTTTCTGTTACCTGAATCTCCTTATCAACTAAATCTAAATCATCTAGTAAAAATGGCAGGTAGTTGGCTAATGAGGTTGAATGGATGCCCGCATGGCTGGCAATTTCATTAGCGTCCTGAAGGCCTTTTGCCATTGCCGACAGGATGCCAGAATATACATGGGACAATTTTTTCAATTCCGGCAGCAGCATTTTATTCAGTTCATCGCTAAAAAGACCCGTTAAGCCCAGCCATCCTTGTTCAAGAAGTTTCTTTGTATTTGATCTTATGAGGTTAAACTGTACTAAAATTTCATAAAATCGTGGATTGGTGCCGAACATACTGAACAGCCGGAGATGCTGCTCCGGCCTGTCCACGCGATGATCATAAAACATCTGCCTGAGTGTATAAAAACCAAGTGGTTTCAGTTGAATTTTTTGATCAAGTCTCCCGTATAGCGGTGAATGTTCCTCAAATAAAATCTTGTGAAGCAGGGTTTTAACCGATCCACAAAAAACAATCATACATGGATATCTTTTTCGTTTAAAACGGTCGATATGATATTGGAAAAGGGCCAGGTCATCTTTTTTATCAAGAAAAAGATTTTGAATTTCATCAAAGAAGATTGATACCTTTTTGTCTTTTGAGAGAATTAAATCGATCGCCTTAAAAAATTGGGTCAGATTTTGCGGCACAGATGTAAACCCCAATTCATAAAGCTGTGGTTCGATTTGTTCGAACGTCCTGTGTATGTGACCGGGTAAACAGAAAAGATAAAGACTGCCTTGCCTTTTTTGGGAGGCTTCTATCCACAATCGGGTTTTACCGATTCGTCTGCGACCGATAATGGCCGTGAAGAGAGTTCCTTTTTGGGCGGCCTTAAACCAATTTTCAATGACAGAAAGTTCCTTTTCTCGACCGTAAAATTTTATCATGTCCACCAGATTATCTGCAAACAGATTATCTGTCAACAGATAATCTGTTTACGCTTCGTTTATTTAAAATTCGTGCTTATCGAAACGGAAAGTGAATTCAAATGTTAATCGACAGCGATATCGACATTCCCATGGCTCGGTGAGAAGATGATTTATATATTGCGATATTGCAGGAAAGGCAGCAGGACATTAGACAGTTACCAACTCATTTTTGTGCAAAACGTTTGTTGGCATCTTTGTAAAGCACTAACAAACAAGCATTTACAAAGATTTGCGGTGAAGCTTCGGGGACGTTGTTGACTAATAAAACCAGAATATTCCAATGCATGATTTCATAGGATACGAGAGTGAGCGGTAACTTTATCCTGAGACATTAGGGAGCAGGGAGCCGTGGGTGGGGGGCAATGAAGACGCGACCCTTGTGTTTTTCAGTACGATGTCTTTTGATGTCTTCATCGGCGAATTAGTATCCAGGAAACATTTTCACCAGAAGATGGAAGTGGTTGACAATATCGAGTCATTGACGGAAACTGACCCGGATCTCTACTTGTAACCATCAAACAGACAGGAGAAAAAATGACGCATTCCCTTGATCAAGAAACTCAAAAATCAGCCGTCGAGCTGCTTCGAGATATGCTACGGGTACCGAGTTACGGATCGGAGGCTGATGTGGTGAAATATCTGGCCAAACGGTTTGATCGACTGGGAATACCCTATAGAACCCGAAATATCGGAGAGGCCGGGCGCATGAATATTGTCGCTACCTGGGGCGATGGTGAACCCTCCCTGATTTTCAACAGCCACATGGATATCGTATCTCCTGGAAATCCCAAGCAGTGGACCCATCCTCCTTATGGTGCAGAGGTTGTCGGCGATCGGATTTACGGCCGCGGGGCGGCGGATGCCAAGGGGTCACTGTCGGCGATGATAGCGGTTTTAGAGGCCCTGGTGCAGTCCGGTTCCAGTCTTGACGGAAAACTGATTCTCACAGCCGTGGGGTACGAAGAGGAATCCGGTATCGGCACCGAGTGCGAGGTCAAGGCAGGGGTTTTGGCGGATGCCGCTGTCATCGGCGAACCAACCGAACTGAAGGTGCATGTGGCCCACAAAGGTGTGCTTCGCCTGGTTATTCGGACCCATGGAAAGGCTGCCCATTCCAGCGAGCCCTGGAAGGGAATAAACGCCATATCTAAAATGGGCCGGATCATCACCGCATTGGATTGTCATGCAGAAGAGATTTCCCGGTGAAAAGATCCGCTCCTGGGGCCGGCGACCTTGGCGGTCACCCAGATTGAAGGCGGCATTGGACGGAATATCATCCCGCCGGACACCCGCCTGGTGCTTGATCGGAGGCTGCTTCCCCAGGAGACACCGGAGTCGGCACAGAAAGAGATCCAGCATGTTCTGGATCAGCTTGCGGAAGCAGATCCGGAAATGAAACTTTCCGTGGAACTTCTCACCTGTGCCGAATCGGCCGCCACCGCACCCGAAGAACGGATCGTCCAAACGGCGCTGCAGAGCTGCACCCAGGTGCTCGGCGAGGAATCGCAGCCCGAAGGCTTCGTCGCCTGCTGCGACATGCGCTTTCTGCGGAACCAGGGAAACGTCCCTTCAATCATACTAGGACCGGGAAGCCTTGACCAGGCCCATAAGATTGACGAGTTTGTGTCCATCGACCACTATCTGAAAGCCGTGGTAATCTATCGGCATTTGGCGGAGAGCTGGTTTCAGCGGTGAGTTTTTGAAAACCTTGTCGGACCAAATAAACTATTTAAAAATTAGTAAACTTCGGGGACGTTGTTGACTAACAAAATCAGAATAATCGTTTGCATGGATCAGAATAATCGTATGCATTGAAAAAAATCGGTGTCGCGTTGTTGGTTCCCGCAATGAAATAAGGTAAATTACGCTTACGGTACCAGTGAACAATACGGCGCCTGCGATAAGGACTATGCCGTCCGGCTGGTGAGGGAGAAGTATACCGGCCGGCGGGTGGACATCCGGTAATGAAGGTACGGGATTTAATCCAGTGACCTTCATCACATCCCGCAGCTGGCGGTCGCTGATTTAAAAGTGATATCCGATTCTAACGGTGCCCATAAAATACTTTATTTCATCCAAATCGTCGGTTCCCCAGACATATTTGCCGTCCAGGCCGAGACTAACCTGATCGTCAAGAAAGTAGTCGACGCCGCCACCGAAATTCCAGGCAAAATCATCTTCGTCTTCATCATACCCATTGCCATCAATTTCCGCATCCATATAGCCGCCGCCTGCCCTTAAGTAAGGCACCAGTCGATCATTGTAAACCGGATACATTGCCTTCAGATCAATAAACAACGTCCAGATTTCAAGATCGAAATTACGCGATACCGGAATACCGAAGAAACCGGCGTTTACGTCTATCTCGAAGTCATCATACCAGTTAAAATTGCCCTCAGCAGCAATGTATTTCGTAAACCGGTAACCGGCAAAAAGGTTGAGTCCCCAGGCATTATCGCTATCGACACTAGCACTTGTAAAACCGACACTCCTAAGATCATCCTCCAATTCGTTGTCATTAAAATTTTCCCAGGCATAGCCAAGCCCGCCTCCCCCAAAAAATCCTTTCTCCTTGTACTGGGCACCAGCCTCAAATGGAAAAGTAAAAATCAAAATCCCTACTGCAATTAAAGTAAAAACCCGCTGCATTATGTCCTCCTCCTACAAAGGGAAATATAGTCCCGTCATCAGCAACATAAACCGAAGATTATATCGGCGACTGCCGACATAACTTTAATACGAACACAGCATTGACACTATAAAAGATAATTAACCGATTCAATCTGAGAAATACAGTCTCTACCCAATGATGTCACCTCCTTCACAATAGGCTAATCGATAAAGATCTGTCCAACCGTGCCCAATTACCCGCGATAAGCTCCGAGCATATTTGTACCAGTCAAGATACAGCCGAATCATCTTCCATCGGAGTCATATCATGTGAAGTATTAGTGAAGCATTGGGGACGTTGTTGACTAATAGAATCAGAATATCTATTCTCTACACATGGTTTTTTAGGATACGAGGGTGAGCGGTACCTTTATTCTGAGAAATCAGGGGGCAGGGGGCCATGGGGGGGCAAAGCATAAGTTGAAAAAAACAGAGGAGCCGCGTCTTCATTTTTCACTCTGTGTCAATAATAAAGACGCGGCTCCTCTGTTTTTTTATAAATGTGAACCAAAATATTTAAGAGGGCTCTGAAGGACGTTCCTCGGATTTACGGATTACAAAATTCGACGCATTTAGAAAACGGCAAGTCGTCTAGGAGCTCGGGACCTATTTTTTAGATGCGGAAAAATTCTGAAATCAGGGGAATGTCGCATATTCCCATATATTGTTCCCCACTTTTTCTTGGCGTATATGGTATCCACAGTATATTTCTTTGGAAAGAGCAGTACTTTTTCTTTATCTTTTTTGTCTTTCGAAGAAGGCTTCGTCATCTATTTTAGATGTTTAACTAGGAAGTCCAGACTTCTTTGCCAGGCATGCTTCGTGGCTTCCTTGTCATATCTTTCGCTGGTCTCATTGCCGAAACCGTGATCCGCGTCATATCGATAAAATTCGCAATTTACACCCGCTTCCTTCAACTTCGCCTCAAGATCATCAACCTGAGCCGGTGAAAAATGCTCATCCTTTAAAGCGAAATGACCCTGTAAAGGTATTTCCAATATGGCTTTGGGGACGGGCCAAGCTAACTATAAGTAACTTAATAAAAAAGCTTGAAAGAGATGGCCTATTTGGGGCCTAAATCGCGATTTTCATTATCAAAAATCGCGTTATAAGCGGATTGCGCCTCGCGCAGTTCGAAAGCATCCTCACCGGGTTGAACGCAGCAGCCCATTGCCATGGCTCCCATGGCCTTTTTAATACGTTCGATAAACGGCCTGCCGCC
>Ga0209671_1003621_pt1 | contig 14946 bp, 7 predicted proteins | sample WorMetHERISLAND2_2_FD_187401 | JGI IMG/M metagenome (GOLD analysis project Ga0209671, IMG submission 187401) | Marine gutless worms symbiont microbial communities from Max Planck institute for Marine Microbiology, Germany - Olavius geniculatus... | ecosystem: Host-associated > Annelida >... | reverse complement strand
AAACGGCAGCTAACACCAAAGTTAATCCGAGCATTACCGATTAACACCAGACAGCTCCAATGCAAAAGAATAGGCGGATTTTCTTAATCCCTAGCGATTGGAAACTTTTTAATCGATTTTCAGTTCACTTTTTAATCTATGGATAAGAAGTAAGTTCATCGGATTCGGTTCTTAGCGGATGTCGGATTAAGCGGATGTCGATTAGAAAAAAGGATAACCCCATTTCTCGACGAAACATGAACTCACGCAATGTTCACAGTTTTCTGAGCAGCAATAGTGTAAATAAAACCATTTTGGTGAAAATTTACCTTTAGTGTTCAAAATGCATGAAGTTTGTTTTGTTGATCCTCAAAAGAATCATTATTAAAATTATGCTGTGGGTGTTGCCGGTCTTGAAAATACGTTCAGTCTGTTCTGTGCTGCCCTCTAGCGAATAATACAGAAAAATCTGCTGCAGCGAAAGTTAACAAAATATAAAACAAGGATTAAAAACTTATCAGTTTGTGTTGTAAATATTACTACAGAAAGGTCCACAAAACAAATAACGACATTAATGTTCGGCTGTGAGGCAGTTGCGACTAATTTACAGCAATGTTAACGTTATGCATAAAACACCCGCCAAATGGCGATTTTTTTCCTATGAATAAAGGACTTCCTGTGTGGTTACTGTCTACTTGCAAATTTGTAAGTAATTTCTCAGTGTCGATGGCTGATTTCGAATGTGCTTCTGAAAGTTATATTGGTCAAATTTTCATGAAAATAAAAAGACCTTTGAAAACGTAATGTACATTTTCAGCGATGATGAGCGGCGACGACGACGCAGATTCGGTCGCACTGTTGACACAGTTGAACGAGGCTTGTCGACTGAGCACGACTCTACAGCGAGGCCTGGACATGTGCAGCAGCATTAACGCTGTGAGGAATAAGAACGTCGCATGCAATGCGGAGACGACTGCTACCGGGTCAGGTCATCTGCTTGCCAGACAGCTCGACGAGTTGAGACATCTCTATCGACAGGTACAGTCTTACTATAATGTTCGAAAAGTTTGTTTGTTTAAAAGGTTAAAGGTGGTGATATAGCCCTTAATGGGACGCCCATTTCAGAGCTACGGAGCGTCACCTGCCGAATGGGATCCCACAGTGTTACCTGCCACCCGACACAGGTGAACGCGCCTCGCCTTAACCCCAGCCAGATAGGCCGTACTCGATATACCTACTCCAAAGGGATGGAAGGCTGAGTTGACCTGGGTGGCTGGTTACATATCGAGATGGTTTATCTGCCCGCAGGCAGTCACCCATCGCAGTACTAACCGGACCCGGCGTACAGTAACTTCGTTGATTGGATCAAACGCGTTACCACTACTCCTATGGCGCTTTCTCTGTTGCATGATTGCGGACCCCGACCCTGGCGTTTCAATCCTTGGGTCTTAGGTAGGCTACGTATGTCCTCAGCTTGCCCCCACCTCTTTTCACGGGCAGCCTGAAGGGGGGGAGGGTGAGTTGACGGGTAACGGAGTAGACCCGTAACTAACTTCATTTCAAGACCTTTTTAGTCGTCTTATATCTCAGTATTGTGTCTGGAGTGTTATAAGTGCCCATAATCTGACTCCACTCGAGCGTGACGACTGATAGCGTCGCTCGTAATTTGTAGGCCTACAATATATATATTAGACGTGCGTCCAGGCAGAACACGCCGTCGATCACGGCCAATGAAATAAATACGTTTTAACACAGTCCACCAGCTCCAGTCTGAGAAGTCTTTGCCGATTGTTAACTTTGGTGAAGTGCAGCAGATTAAAAAATAAACAGATTCAGCTGGCTTTTAGGCATGTACGTTGTAAAATGTTTATTTTACTCACTTGCGTTGTTATCACTGATTTTATTAATTAACTAGAAAAATGTGTTGAGTTTTTTTTTATTCTCGACTCAGTTCAGTGCTGACATTGTTTGGCCGTCCGCCTGGCCCTGTGCAATCCCGAAGAGGTGTACAAGGTGACAGTACCGGATTGAATGAACTTGCACTGAACAGTGAACACGTGCAGCTGTGCAGTTGTTGTGCAACAATACTTTTTGTCACTTTGGACTAGGGCTACAGCAATTAACGACAAGTTAGTTGATTAATCGTTAAAAAATTAACAGAATCAATTTTAGAGTCTATTGAAATTTGATTAAATTGTTGAACTTTTTAGTAAGAGCTTGAAGTAACTGATGATCAACATTTGTAATTTGATTTTATGTCGTGTCTCACATGTTAGCAATATTTTTATTTGTTTCTTGCTAGTTTACCGATCTGCACTTTGTACTTACAGTTCAATTTTGTTGCAGTTTGCAAAAGATAACGACAACCAGTCGCTGAATTCTGCAGTTTTATGGTCTTTCTTGACTACAATAATTAATCGAAAAAATTAGTGAAAGTTAATGGACCAATTTTGAGCAATTTTCGACTATTTTTGAAATTAATCCAATAGAAATTTTCAATCGGTTGCAGCTCTGTTACTATAGAAGGCGCTTCCAAAAGTGCATATAGCCGCCAATGTAGAAGTTTTCACAGGATGGCGCCACCGTTCCTGCCGGTTGTGTAGATGCAATTCACGCACGGAACGACAGACACACACACACACACACGGACAGAACCGATCTCATAATCTCCTGCAATGCTTACTTCGTTTCGTTGGCGAAGATAATAATGTATACAGCTGGAGACGTCGTTGGAGCGGAACAGTGAGCTGCGAGAGCTGGTTGAACGTCGTCTCGGAGGCGGCATCGTCAGTCCTCAGTCTGAGGCTGATGACTGGCCATCGTGGCCCAGACGTGTAGAAACGGACCACCACCGTCTACAGCGTGTTGAGAGTGAGTTGAGCCGACTCAGCGCTGAAAACGAGGCTCTGAGAGCGCGCCAACTGACCAGCGACCGCATGCTGCAGACAGCTCAGCACACAAACGACAGGTGCTCTCTATCTTTCTACTACGATAGGCCTACCCAATTCACGCCCGTGGGGTCGTCCGTCAATGACGTCACACAATTCAATGAAAAAATTAACCTCACTCGCTTCCCTCTTCGTCACAGTGCTGCGGATCCCCATCTCATTATGACGTCACGAACTTCTACCGTGCTCCGCGGGCAGCCTGTAGTGTACTGTAGCGTACTGTAGCGTACAGAAATGAGTTGCGGTGTATTTAAATTATGATAATATGAAATTTGCGTCTGCTATGAACGTTGTCTATACTGTCAGTTTTATGCGAACAAAATCGGGCACAACTAAGCACGGTGTTTCAAGATGTTTCTGGGCCAAGTTGTTCTGCCACATAGGCCTATGGCGAGTCGGCAGCGCGTATTGGCTGTCCATTGTGATTTCAGCCTTGTGACGTGTGTGACGTCACACTACCGTTTTATCCCTTTCCCTCCCTCCGTGATTCGGGTCCGCTATTCCGAATGTTTACTATTCCCGCTAACCCTAAGCCTAACCCTAAGGCTGACCTAAACCTAATCCTGACCCTAATCCTAATCATAATCTTAACCCTAACCCTAACCTCAACGCAAATTTTTTTTCACTGTGGCGCGTATCTGCATAATGGACTTTCGGAATAGCGGACCTTCAGAATAGCGGGCCGGTACCCCCTACGTCACACATCGTCAGAATAATGTGAACCTCCCTCTCCTCGGACACGACTCAACTGTTGAGTCACGTCGGCGTCGTAGGTGTAAACACACCAATCGAGTCGACTTGCATGACCCAGTTTCCAATTTGCTGCTCAGCCAAGCGGCTGGCAGGGTTATAATTAAACAACGCGTGTTCTGTGCACAGCGGTGTGACGTCACAATGCTAATGACGTCATTGCATTGCCACCCACAGACAGCAACGTTAACTATGGACGACAGCACATCTTAACAGCTCTACAGAATTGGAAACTGGGTCACGGCAGTTGAGTTGAGTTGAGTTGAGTTAAGACGCGTCGGCGTCGTAGGTTTGAACTGGACGTAAGCGACTTCCGGTGTCGGGATGGTACGTAAGACGTCGGTGGCTTCCTGGTGGGTGTAACCGTATAACGATCAGTTAGGACGCCGGACTTGAGATCAGTAGGTCGTGGGTTCGACTCGCCGGTCGGGTCACTATCAACTTCAAGTGGTTATTGATGGGTGGCTGTCTGTGGACAGGTAAGCCATCTCGGTATATAACCACCACCAAGGTCAACTCAGCCTTCAATCCCTCCGAGGTAGGTGAATCGAGTACCGGCCTGCTTGGCTGTGGCTAAGGCGGGACACGCTCACCTGTGTCGGGTGGCAGTTGACGCCGTGATCCGATATGGCGGGTGACGCTCCGTAGCTCTGAGATGGGTTTGTCACAAAGAGCTATAGTCACTTTTAACCTTTGACCTCCGGTTGTTCAACAAACCTACAACAATTTTGAAGTCGTGGAGTTTGGGACACACTCGCTTAAATTACATTACATTACAGATTTTTAACGTGGCCTAAGTAAAAAAACTGCTAGGACCACAAGGTAAAAGCGCAAGTCACGACAAAAGTACAGATGGATAAAAAGTCGGGGAACACTAATCAGTGAGCAAGGCGCCATAGACGTCGAGATCGAGACGCCAAATGCGTCGAGAGCGGAGTGGTCCATGTTTAGGGTTAGAGTTAGGTGTCCCCTCCACAGCTGATTAGAAGATCTGGGGAGTGGTTTGGGATGGGGCCGCAGCCGAAATTGAATTAAGTGTATTTAGCCTTAAAATCTGGCTTTTGCTGACAATTTTGTAACGAAGAAGATGGCAGGAGATGGTCACAGGAAGGTTAAAACCACAACCTTTTAACGTGTTGCTGGTACAGTGACATAGTATAAGCCTACATCATAGTTCTCGCACTAGGTCTCCCCATTGGAAAAAAATGGGGGAACGACGTTGCCGCGCATTTCTCCTCAATTTAAGCACTGGTTTGCGGTTTTGCACTGCAGTTTGGAGCGGACGATAAAGAGCCTCCGTGAGCAAGTGGATGAAAAGAGTCAACTGGTAAAAGGGATGAAACTTGAACTGGATACGATTAAGCGCGCCGCCTCTAAAGCTCACCGCTGTACGTGCGTTGTACAGTTTCATAATTCACATTGACATTTGCACTGCACATACACCGGGTCTCGAAAATACGTGCCGCTTTTATTTTTTGAATAACTTCGTGAAACATTGGCCGATTTTTGATAACTTTTTGTACGCAACATCAAGTAGAAACTTGACGTAAATGACGATAGTTTTGCCCACCTCAACTTAATACTGTTAGTACACTACCTTGTGAAATTCAGAAGTCGTAGTTTGGCCCTTTGCAACAATGAATTCGTACTGGGTAGCGCAAAAAATAAAGGTGGCACGTTTTTCACGTTTTTTTGAGACACAGCGTACACAATGCTATACTTTTAGTCGACCCTCCTAACGTTAGCGCTACTTAGAACAAAAAAGCCTAGCTAACGCAAAGGGAACGCGCGACAGCAGTGCATGCATCAGGGCCCACTGCCCACTGGGGTGTTCGCGCTAAGTTAATATACAAATACCAAAATCTGCATCTGCATTGTATAACGAGTTAGTTAGGCCTAATCAGTATTTGTATTCATGCGTTGCATTACATTACATTACAGATTTTTAACGTGGCCTAAGTAGCTTATGTGTTGTCTTAACACTAATAGGCCTTCTTAAACTTCATTTCATTTCGTTTGAATCGCTTCAGGCGAAAAGAAGGGCGTGATGACTGAAGATTGGTCTAATCACCCTGATAATGATGAGGATGACAAGCTGCTATCGGCCGAAGTGATGGGTGAGGTACGGAGGCTGCGCCTGCAGCTGCAACTGTGCATTGACAACAACGATCAACTGCGACAGCGTCTGGAAGACTGCGCCAGACATCATCACGCTCCTCCACCATCACGCTGTGGCTCATGCGCTCGCCCACTTACAGGTCCGTTACGAGTATCCTTTATGGGCGTTTTTTTGACGCACCACAGCTATGCTGTAAGCGTCTATGGCACCGGCTGTCGTCTGTCCGTCCGTCTGTTTGTCCGTATATAACGGACGCACTCTGGCTAACGGGTAATAAGCCTTAGGGGTAAACTTTTTGCATATGTAATTAGCCATGTGTCAAGGCTGTCTGCGTACGAAATTTGGGGGAATGCAGTGCAAGGGAAACTTTTTAAAAATTTTGGGTTGAATTGAGAGGATGGGGAAAATGTGCATTATACCAGTAGAAAACTGGCCGTATTTCGGAAACGTTGAAAGGTAGGGCCAAGGTTACTATTAATCACTAATACGCCCTTTCAGATCTATGAAATGAAAATCATCGACCTTGGATGACCTTAAAGGTCAGTAGTACCGCAACGGATACTGCATAGGCCTAGGCTGCATTAGACAGTATATTCAGTTAATCAAGTCGTAGATATGCTAGACATTTGGGGAGGGATTTCAAAAAACGGTTAAAATAGCGTTCTTGAATCTTGATGCGAATATTTTTAGAGTACTTGAGGGGAATTTGGACACTCGGGGAATTTGGACATTCGTTGTGTTTAGAGCCTTTTATTAATTTTATGTCAGATACACAACTTATAAAAACTGTTTTCGGTTCTCTTGACTATTACGTTTAGTTCTGTAAGTATTTATGAAACTTATTTGAATGCATCTGACGAAACGGTCTGTTCAAATTCAACCACCCTTGTTAAATCATTTGCACAAACATGCTTACTGTAATATAATATGTTTATTTCTGTTGTTTGCTGTTTGCAACTAGCTGAAAAGTCAAACATTTGATTGATTATAGCAGGTACTATAGACAACGTTGAATGTTAAGCAGTAAGGCATAAGCTGGTATTGTAAGTCAGTATTTTTTGTTGTCTATGTCCAAATTCCCCAAGTTCATTTTTTGTGACAGAGTAATTCGGACAAGCAATTTCAGGGGAATTTGGACAATGTGTAAAGTGCTTTGTTTCTAACATTATAGCATGTTCAACTGTTTATGAAAGCAGCGGCGTCTATCCCCAAGAAAGATTTGGCAATTTCTCTCTCCTGGCAGCTCTGAGATGGGTTTTCCATGAATGGATAATGAGGTTTAAACGTGTGACCAGATGTATCTCAGAATTCTGTGGAGAAGGCAACAGTTGGCAAGGAGGCGGATAAAATGGATCCAGTACAGCTTGGACACCACACACAGGCAGCCACAGCCAGTATAACAGCAGAACAGTCGGTCTACGCGGTGTTGACGCTGGATAACTTCATGCTGCTGCGTACCGAGAACGACTACAGCATCTCCGTACTGCAACAGATCGAATCTGCGAACGACTCTCTCTTCAAAGAACAGGTAAGACGCTATGCTCTGCTAGCGCTTAGAGAACAGAGCGTCACTTTTATGCTTTCGTCACATCATCACAATGCTACGTAGGTTATTTCGGTTTTGTGCAGTTATAGCAAGATAAAGTAGTGTCTAGCAAGATGTCTGTCTGGGGCTTGTTCTACTGAATCAAAATATCATTGTCCATTTGCAGACATAACAAATCTGTCTGCATCGAGACGAATACACAAAGTACAGATAAAATCTGCAATATATTCCCTAATAAATAACACCAAAAAACAAAATGGCGTGAAACTTTTACTTTTTCAAGTTATTATGTATAAATATAGTGTGTTAAAGTCTGAGTGACGAGGGTTTGAGCCTCAGTCCACGTCACGAAAATAAGGACACTAGTCGACTGCCGGACCCAAGTATAGTCCTGCTACATAACTGTGTGACATGACATGCGGCAAGCACAAATGCACAAAGCACAGATAAAAATGCAACTAATTTCCAAATAAATAAAAAAAATCTACCTAGTTTCGGCTATTATGAGTACAAATCCAGTCGGTTCAAGCCAGAGTCACAAAATAAGTACGATTCCAGTGCCAGACTGGAGTTTTACATAACTGACTAGCACCTTGTGTACAATAGTTTACTTTTAGAGACCTCACAACAGTTGTTCACGTGTGTCTATTCATAAAAGACGTTGGTTGATGGAGGAGTGGAGGCTGAGTTGGCGGAGTTAATGTCGGCAGTCCGTCGGTCTGTTCACACTCAGAAGTACCTGCTTTCACTCTGCTGGGTTACTACGCTTCCAACCTCTCACGCCGCGGATGGATTTGCCATACTCCTCCAGGAAGTAGGCCGTTTCAAATTTGTCATTGTGATTATCGTGTATATTTTCAGAGAACGCCACAAAACACACAACGGTCGGAAGACTGCCAGAGAAGCACAGAGGTCACTGACTGGCCGCCTCGAGTGGAGTTAGAACATGCATTGCAGCCAGCCAAACCGTCAGTCCTGTGCTGCCACCTGGCAAATGAAAACAAGATGTTGGGTGGATGTGCAACAGCGATTCCGTCTTTTGCCAAATTACTTTGGTCCTTATTAATTTTAACATGCTTGTCTAAAGTGAGCGTGGCCACATTTCTGACCGGTAATACTTCAGTTTACTGATGGTGGCTGATACAATATGTATGCTGCAAGTATAGAAGTATAGAAGCTGACGTGTGTTGCCATTATGGGGGCTTTAATGTGGCATAATGGTAAGGTGTTGGACTTGTAATCGAGAGGTCGTGAGTTTGACTATCAGTCGGGTCACTGTCAAGTGGTTATTACTTGGATGGGTGATTGTCTGCAGACAGCTATAGGGCCTGAACCATCTCAGTACATAACCAACATCAAATTGAACTCAGTCTTCTATCCCTCTGGGGTAGGTAAATCGTGTATGCCGGCATGTTTGTCTGGGTAGGCAAGATGCGTTCACTTGTGCCGAGTGGCTTGTAATACTGTGTGATCTTATACAGCAGGTGACGCTCCATCGTTCTGCGATTGATTTCCCATGAAGAGCTATGGACAACCTTCAATGAGCTTTATGCTGTATGATAGAAGTACAGTGTATATAATGTTGCATAGAACACGGGATGCTGAAGCATCATCTGTCTGACCTATAGCAGAAGCAGCTGCAATCTTGGCCAAGTAACAGCTTAGCAAGAAAAAAAGATCAAAAGTAATTTGGCAAAATGCGGAATTGCTCTTGCGATCTACCGAACACCGTTTGCATTTACCAGATGGCAGCACAGAACTGACGACTGGGCTGCAATTTACAATTGTTTGAGCATTTTGGGGCACGGGGTTCCACTTTTCACCAAACTACTTTAGTTTTCATTAATTTGACCTGAGGAGCAGTGAGCGTGGCCACAGTTTCAGCTGGTGATATTTAGTGAATTTAGAGGTTGCGTTGTGAATGCTGCTCTGTAGAATGGGATGCTGAAGCGTCAGCTGTTGGACCTACAGCAGAGGCTGAGGAGGCAGGTAACAGCGTGTGATCCCATATGGCAGGTGACGCTCCATAGCTCTGCTAAATAATAAAGAACTATACGTAATCTTTAATCTTTGTGCTATGTGCTGCACCTAGAATGGTATGCTGAAGCGCCGCTTGACAGACTTACAGCAAAAGTTGAGCGCTACCAAGAGGTCGATGAAGTCAGTACATGAGCGCCTGGAGGCAAACAACCAACGCAAGGAAGAGCTTATTGTCTCACTGCGACGCAGCCGTGATACTGCACTCATTGACCAGTGTAAGGACTCCGCTATCTCTACTCATTATAGCCAGCTGTGCCTAAAGCCGCGTTCACATAGTGTAGTGCTAACGCGTCTGATTCAGTCAGCGAAGTTACTCTACACCGGACCGGGTTATTACTGCGATGGGTGACTGCCTGTGGGCAGGTAAACCATCTCGGTATGTAACCGGCCACCTAGGTCAGCTCAGCCTTCCATCCCTCCAGGGTAGTAGATCGAGTACCGGCCTATCTGGCTGGGGTTAAAGTGGGGTGCGTTCATCTGTGTCGGGTGGCAGGTAACACTGTGTGATCCCATACGGCAGGTGACGCTCCGTAGCTCTGTGAGGGGTTCGTTCCTTAAGAGCTATATTCTGATCTTTGCCCTTTTACCTTTAAGTACGCGTATGGGCTACCTGTGAAGTAATGGCATAATCTTAATTTATACAATATATGACGCATATCAATGACGTCAGAACTTGTCACTGTTGAACTGCTTACTGCTAGATGTGTGCGATTAGTAGGCCTGAAATTATTAGCGGTGTAGTGAAATATTGCTGTTTTATTTGCAGAGCATTTACTCATAAACGGTACCCAGACTCGTACTCGTGTCTATGGAAACGCGGCCTAACTCTGAGCATTTATAACATACAGTGGCTTCTATCCCTATACCTGGTGGGCGCAGCTTGCACCAAGTGAAGAATAGGACGAGGGAAGTTTTGTTAATGTTGTAAATCAAAACTTCCCTCTATTTTGCACTGGGCAAACTACACCCTTAACAAAACTTCCTGTGTAGATGGGGAAAGAAACCCAAAATAGAGGGGAAACTTGAGTCAGAAATCGGGGGAACATGAGCCCAAAACTGGGGAGGGGAGTTGTGCTCGATATTGATTCCAGATTTGTGGGATAGAAGCCACTGACAACATATTATGTCAGCAGGGGTATCTACACCGTATAAATCTTGTAGCTAATGCTGCAAGAAAAAATAGGGGAAGGTTTTTTTGGGAAAATTAGGAGCAGTAAGTAGAGTAATTGTGCATTTCTCATAATGTTGCAATATATTTCAACCAGAAGTGTTCTTTGACGCCCAGAATGCACCCATATAAAAAATTCGTTTTTTTGGCGGGGGGAGCCTTGGACCCACTGGGGGAGCTCACGACGCTCTCCAGACCTTGTGGTTGGCTGGGGAGAAGTTACACCCCTCCCTATTCCCCAGCCCCTCGACGCCTGCTTCGTTCCCACTGAGTTAGGAGAAAACGTGCTCCAACGACTTGTGGGATAGAGGTTTCTGTATGTCTGGCCACTGCTCGAGTACTCCTCCCGGGTGTAGTCAGCAGCACTGCAACAGAAACCTCGGTATATAACCAACACTCAGATCAACTCAGCCTTCCATCCCTCCGGGGTAGGTAAATCGAACACCGGCCTGCCTGGCTGGGGTTAAGGCGGGGCGCGTTCACCTGTGTTGGGTGGCAGGTAACTGTGTGATCCGAACCCACGTGGCAGGTGATATTTCATAGCTCTGCAATGGGTTTCTCATAAAGAGCTATATACTACAAAACCTGGCTTGAGTCTGCAGCAGACTACCCAGACAAAAAATAATCACAACTATGCTCAAAGAATGTGCGCTCTTGATATAGAGAGTTTGGAACTTAGTCGATTGCTGCAAAGTTTGTTTATGAAATGCATTCCGATCTTGTTGATTTGAATTGTGATACAGACAGACGGACAGACGGACAAACGAGCGGGACCAGTAATTCGATGTGTTAGTACGACTGCATAATAGTAGCATTCGAGTCAGTGATTGTGTGTGTTGGTGTATAGTGACGAAGACGCACGAGGCGGTGACACAGTCCAAGTGCAACCTTCAAGCTCTGAATACAGCTGCCACCATTGTTGATGCTTGATTGTTTACATTACAAAAGTTATTGTGTTCCATTCTTATGTGTGCTTTGCTTGAAGGGAACGGAAGCCGAGCACTGGGTCTGAAAGTAATGGGGTTAACTTAAACACTCCCTTCTCTCTTTTCCCATTTACTCTCATTGCCGCAATGGCTGGAGAGTCAGGGGGAACAATTGCCCCACCCCCCCTAAATTTTTGAATGTTGCAAAGTTGTCGGAAAATCTTCTTGTCCGAAAATTTTCGTCCAAAATTGCTAAATTCAGGGTCGAAAGCCCCCCTTTCCAGCGTAGGGGCAGAATTGGAACTCTGAGCATCCATGATTTTCTGTGTTGGAAATTTGTAACTGTCCGTTTGAATTTCGTCCAAAATTTGTAGTGTCTGCCGGAACGTTTCAACTTTCTCTCCTGCCTGCTTTTTTAACATACAATTAACGCTGCTGTTGTTATTCTTATGGTTGCTTTGCTTTAAGTGTATGGGGTGCGTGGTCGGAAAGTTGGGGTTTAACTTAAAATGCTTACTTCATTCTTTTCCCGTTTAGTTTTATCACCCCGGAAACTTTTTCCTTTTTGTACTTTTAATCTCTCGTCGGGCAAACAGTGAAATGTAGCAGGTACTTTATATATAAAGTTGAAAATTTCGAGAACTGCATGGCAATATACCTAGACACTCCAAATTTGGCAGGGAGGGTTAAACACCCAAAATTTTGGGCACATAACCCCAGTTTTCTGACAAGCACCATCTGTTATATATGTTTTCTGCAATGCGCGGAGTGAACAATACGGTATTGTTTTGCTATTTCTTTCGTTGCTATGGTTGTTGAAAATATTTTGCAATTTTTGATGACATTTTGCAGCTTTTTCTACGAATTTAATGTGCTATTGTTGTTTATTTCTAGTCGCCTGCAGCTTTTTTTTATTGTTTTAGTGTGGTTGTCACCAACAGTGCAGTAATATTGTTTTCCAGAATTAGCCAGAAAACTTGTTTTTTTAGTCCAGAATGACCTACTTTGTGTCGATCGATCAAGATGCAAAAATCTATCCACCCACTCATTGGCACAGTCAGTAGAATTTATTTTACAATTTTACGTCCCTTGCGATCGGAAGTCACACATTGCTTTAACTGTATTTTTACCTATTTCTATTGTCTTACGCCGCTGATAAATTTTCTGATTTACGTCTTCCTTATCTTTCTTTCAGCCTGTATACAAGAACTGATATGGTTCCTACATTTGTAATGATTTGCTTATTATGGTTATACATGTTTCAACAATTTCCTCTTGAAAATGTAAACCTGGATTGCTAATTTGCTATTAACTTTAACCAACCTGAGCGCAGTTTCTAATTAGTCATTCATTGTATTTATTATTAACATCATACATAAGGTAGGCCGACAAACAAACGTGCAAAACAAAAATAATTAAAAAATGAAAAAGCAGAAAGTGCAACTAATTAATGTGCAGTCAGATCATATCGTGCACACACTGTCAATCGTCACTCTAACATCGCCGACTGAGAAATTGTCAAACTGATACGCTCCAGACCTTATGATTAACAGTTCTAACAACAAACGTGCCCTAGCAACATCTTCATCATTAATCACCTTCAGATAGTATCTTTGAATATACTGATGGCTCAGTGACATAAAGTCTTCATATTCATAATCATACTCAGAGCAACACTGGAATACACTGCAGCCAAGTGAAGATGTCAAGTGGCCGTGCCAAATAGCATACATGTATCTTACCACAAAGTTTACAAGATTATTATCACTGTTAATGCATCTTTGTGTGAATGTTAATAACCGTTTCATAAGTTCATCATATTATAATATTGGCCGTCTTAGTAGTTCAGATTACAGGTCTTGGCTTTCTGTCCGTCCGTCCGTCCCGCCCCGTACATGCTCAGCTCCTAACTCAATTATTTTGGCGGTAGTTACAGAGAGATCACAGCGAACAATTTAAAAAAAAAAACACGGAAATATCATACAACCATACGGCCCTCTTTATGCACAGATTTGGGCAAAATAAAGTTATAACACCGATCTTCCCTCCCTCAAAAAAGTCAGTAGAGCAAAGTCCCGTGTTCTCTCCAGGCCTGGTGAATATAAAAAGTGTCCAGATTGCGACAATCCAGGTGCAAAACTGCTTAGACACAAATTCCACTACTTATATTTGTTGCAGAATGTGGACAAGTCGTAAGACTACTAGCAAATCCAGAAGCTAACGAGAAGCCCAGCTGTTGCTAGGATAGCCAAATGTATTGGTTGTCAGTGACCAAGGTCATCCAAAGTCGATGATTTTCATTTTATTTGATGCCACAGTATGCCACTTCCTATTAGTGATTGATAGTAACCTTGGCCGTATTTCTCACCGTTTCCGAGATATGGCTAGTTTTCCATTGAATTTCCTACTCCCTTCATTCAAGCCCCAATTTAAAAATGTACTACACTAACGTAATACATCGCTACAATTTTGTATGCCTAGGTTTAAAACACAGGGCTAATTATTTGTGTAAAATTTCCCCCCTATGACCTACCGTTTAGCCACAATACATTCGTTACGGACGACAGACGGAGGACAACCATGCCAATAGCTCGACCAGTACTTAAGTAAGGTCAGCTAAAAAGGAAGGAGCATGGCCAATGCTTTAGTGCAAGCCTATAAGTGGCAGTGGAGGGACTGCTTTTTATTGGTGCATCTTGTGTGTTGGCATCGATTCAGCGGTAGAACGCCTATCAGTGCTTCAACCACGTGACAGACAAGAAATTTGAGCTAATGCTCACGAAACGCGCGAAAGCCTATAGCAGTTCCTGTTCGCAGGTAATCTTAGTCTATCTCTATCCATTTCGTCGTAATTCACTCTTTTGCAGCCAAAAATTGCCAAAAAATCACGTTAAATCAATATTTTTAAGGTTCAAGTTCATTCAAGATTATCGATGTTGACATATGAAGCTCCTCATCAGTGCTTGTTATGATAAGCAGCATGGCTGTGCCTATCTGTAACCATTTACACGCTAGACAAGCCAACAGAGTATAAATAACCACTTTTTAGGGGGGTAGCTGTCTTTGACGCCCGCCTGCGCCGGCCTGCTTGAACCTAGAGGGTCCGGACTTGGACTGCTAAAATCTACATTCCATGCTGAAAATTTCGTATGCTGGTTGTCTTGGGCTATCTCCAGCCCTTTTGGCGCAATTCACTCTTGAAATGCGTGTTGCAGTGCAAAATTGTGCAAAAATTCACTAAAAACCTCTTTTGGGAAGGTTCAAGGTCATCGATGTTGATAAATTTAAAAAGCCTGTCACCAGTGCCTGTTATGATAAGCAGCATGCATGTACCTATCTGCAACCACTTTCACGCTACACGAGATAATTGCGGTAAAATAACCACTTTTTAGGGGGGTAGGTGTCTTTGACGCACGCCTGCACCGGCCTCCTTGAACATAGGGGGTCAGGACTTGGAACTGCTAAAATCA
>Ga0209671_1003619_pt1 | contig 14953 bp, 10 predicted proteins | sample WorMetHERISLAND2_2_FD_187401 | JGI IMG/M metagenome (GOLD analysis project Ga0209671, IMG submission 187401) | Marine gutless worms symbiont microbial communities from Max Planck institute for Marine Microbiology, Germany - Olavius geniculatus... | ecosystem: Host-associated > Annelida >... | reverse complement strand
TCATGCTCCCGTGTTGCTTATTGCTGATACGATGAAAATTTTTCATCAATGAACTAGATAAAATTCACCATCGAAGCAGAGTAACAAGGGACAGCACCAGTTGAGACAAGCAAGCTAGTATTCACGATGCATTATGACGTCAGCATTACATCACAACTAGCAAAGAATATTTAACTAACAGCCATATTTTGTCCACATATTTTGAATTAGCATTTCTTCAGCTACATCTGATAAAAATTTCGTGTAAATTGATCATCATTTGAGTGAATTATGAAAGAAATAAAAAGGGTGCCCGTTTTTTTGAAACACAGTGTAGTACTAATACTAATAAGGTAGCAGCAGAAGTAGTAGTAGTCGTTTGAGCTTACTATCACTTTATACAAGCTGGTCCAACTTTACATCTAATACATCATCTACTACAATTGTCACACAAACAGCAGCAGCAGCACCATTAGAACTTTGAATAAACCCACAGGTTAATACAGTCACTAGTAAACCTACATAGACCGTCAAGACTGATCTGTTGACATTTCTGCAAGCGATGGTGTATTTCTTGGAACAACAGCATCTAGCTGAATTCTCCTACAAGAGTGCATGTAAAAAAGATTTCCAAAACTTCCAAAGTTATGCGAAGAAGATGACAGACTACATCTTTGACTAGCGCAATGATGTATTAAACTAACACTCAACTACTCTGATGTTATGAACTCGTTGGGCAACAAGTCATACGTACAACAAACTGTACAAATGTCAAGATGCTGCCAAGTTTTTCATTGCTTTTGACTTTTTTTGTGACTGAGTACAAATTGTTGTGAATATGCTGATGACTTTCAACTTATTATTCTCAGGCTTGTTTAAGTACAACAAATCGACAACTTGTCCAGTTTACCGATGGAGTCAGTCGGTTTGTCATCTTGTTCTTCCTCCGCCGCATCAATCAAATCGTCCAGTTCATCATCAGAGATATCATCGTAACCGATGTCCTCTGTAGCAGCCTTTACCAGACTGTCAGCTGCTTCAGTAGCAATCTCAACCTCACCTGAAGACAGCAACACAGTGCCATACTCTGTAAATATCCTGGCAATGTTAAAAGTAGAGGTTCAGCATTTGTTATAGTGCTTCTTATATGAGCCAGACTCGTGACCAGAAGCGCTTTGCAATCTCAGAATTGACAGCTGATTGGCACGAGGTTGATACCACAGCACACTATGCAGCTATTCACAGTCCACGTCAGCAAACAATTGGACCTGCAGCTTGCAGCTAGCAGACACGCAACCACTTCAATCAGTGACACTAAGCCTTCAACCCATAAGATACTACTCATTTCCTGTCAAACTTAGGGTAGGAGGCTGAGATGACCTGAGCACACAGTAGGTAAGCAACTTGCTCAAGTTACTTGCAAATGACCCATAGTGAGAATCAAACTGTAACCTGAAAATTAGAAGTCAAAACCAACGACAAGACCACAAGCACCTATACAGGTGCGAACAACAATGCTGTGCCCACGCAGCTTTAATGAATTTTTTGAATTTCAACTAAAAAAAAGTCCAGATTTGTACCACCATCACACGTCATCTTTACGCAGCAAATGCATCATTTTCCTGAGAATTTTTTAACCATCTGAACTTGAAAATAGCTCATCAACTACTTCTTCCCTGCGAAACATTTGCAATGATTTCTGACCTACTATGCCATTTCGTCCATTTCATTTCCGAATTAGAAGCACATATGGGACAGATGGATAAAAAAATACCCAATCCATAATGTGGCATATTAGAATGGCTGTATAACAAATAAATGATTGGTTGACTGTATCTAAAAGCAGATTAAAAAGAAAGAAACCTAATGGCAATGGCACTGCATCACCAACAGTCTTATCACTGGTAGCAAGCAGTTCTTCAGTCTTGACCCGAGGCAGTCCATCAGTGCGTATTAGTGGAGTTGGTAAAGGTAACAATCCTTCACGAACACCACCTTCATCCCTCACAACACCACGCCGAGTATCCAGCGACTCGTGGCTGGGAAATCCCCGACTTTCCCCCCAGTTGGACGGCGGTGGTCGGGGCAGCAGTCCATGATGCCGTGAGTCTGCTGAGTCCCGAGGATCAGCAGATCCTCGAACGGAAATCCCCCGATCAAGATCCGGCGGCCATGGACCTCCACGGAATGGCAGTGGCGGCGGGGGTCGGCTGACGTCCACGTGGTCGATCCGCAGCACGCCACGATCGTATCCCATGCCACCCCGCTGTCCGCGGAATATCCCAGAGTCGGGTGGGATTTCATGTTCTACTGGAATGGGCCGTGTATCATGATCCGCATCTGTAGCACCACCTCGATGGCTGCGCGAATCTACACGAAACTCGTGGCGTGGATCATAACCGCTGCGGGATGATTCTGAGGCTCGCTGATCACGTTGCTGTGCACCTAAACTACCTCCACTCTGACTGCGACGCGAACGATCTTCACTAGCCACGTGGACTGGAATTGATGACATCTCACCGTCCTGTTATACAGCCACACTTCTCATTATCACCGACTATACATTGTGTCTCAATAAAAAAACGTGCCACTTTTACTTTTTAAAAATAACTCTGTGAAACATTGACTGATTTTGTTAATTTTTGGCAAACTACATCAAGAAGAAACTTGATGTAAATAACTACAGTTTAGTCCACTTCACTTTAATACTGATGCTACACTACCTTGTGAAATTCAGAAGTCATAGGTTTGTCATATACAACAATAAATTCATACTGGGTAGTGTATGCATCGGCTCTGAAATAGTTACGAGATCGAATAACGACAAACACAAGTAGGAATGTGACGAAGTTTGCATTCGCATTTGACAACATGCGAATATTTGACAACTTTGCAGCTATTTTGATATTCGACGAATAGTTGGGGGGCATTTCTGGCAAATACGAATATTTCATTGCATTCAACTTAATTGAATTTTATGAAATTTTACCTAGAAAATACTGACAATAAAGAAAACATAGCACTCTGGATGTTTCATTTTCTTAACTGAACTGGATTGACTGAACTTTGCCTTAGATACCAGTGCTGGTTTTCACTGACTGAGCACTGAACAACTATATTTGGATGTTTCGTTATTCACATACTGGTATAGAGAAGTTTTCTTGAGGTTGAATAAGTATTCGCATTCGTTATTCGATGAACAGTAAAGTTAATATTCACATTCAACAAATATAAATATTTTCTCGCTTCATCACATCCCTAAACACAAGTAACAGTTATTATCTCTCTGGAAGTCTGACGTGTTTCATCACATCATTTTTATTACTGCAAGTGCTCACAATGTCCTCCTCCAGCACAAATGCAAGTGGTGGACATTGACGCGACTTGCCAACAGTATGTTCAATAATGCTCGACCCAGAGTGGCTCACTCGTTGATGCGTCATTTCAATTTGTCTACGTATGATCTTAAAATGAATATGATTAATGATTAATGTTAAATCTGCAACAGATTTTCAATGATTTTGTGGTCTCAGTAATTATTTAAGCCAACGCATGCACTACCTGTGAATTCATTGTTGTAAATGGCCAAACTAAGACTACTGCATTTCATGAGGTAGTGTGGCGACAGTATTAAGGTGAGGTGGGCTAAACTAGATATTTATGTCAAGTTTCTTTGTGATGCTGCATGCCAAAAATTATCAAAATCGTCCAATGTTACACCACTATTCAAGAAAAGTGACATGTTTTTTATTGCGACGCAGTGTATACACATGTAACATGTAACAAATCAATGTAACAAATGTAACACATGTAACAAATCAATTAATAAACAAATGTGTACGTTTATAAAGAGCCCCTTAAAAAGTTATCACAAGTGTCTGTTATAAATAGGCATAATCAAAAAGCCATGTTTTAAGGCCTGATTTCAAGCACTCTCTACTGTTTACCTGTTTAGTTCTATATAGCTGGTGCTGATAAGTGTGTGAACTGCACTGAATGAACCGAGTAGAAAAAAGAAAGACATCAAAAGCGAACACCTTCTTCATGTAAATGGTTGGTGGTTTGGCAGAGTGGTAACTATAAAGTGACTGAGTAGTTTCTTAACGGCACATCAGCACAAAATAGGCCATCCAGTGCCATATGTTAACATCAATTAAAAGCATTTAATATATGTATTAAAAACAAAGTTAAAATACTTGTTAAGATCAAGGCTATTAAGCTAATTAAATATAAAAAACGTACCAGTTTATATTACTGTGTAAGGGCGACCAAGTCACACACCCAAAACAGCAGAAATCATTTTAATAGGACACAGAGTGTTAGAATGAGTGTGCGCTGCAGCCGAAGATCGCAAAAATCAATAAAAACCCCTTATTTCGAAAGTTCAGGGTCTCCCAAAGCCATCAATGTTGATACGACTGAAAAGCTCGTCACTAGTGCTTGTTGTGATAGGCATCATGCCCATGCCTATCTACAACTGTTTTCATGAAAGACTGGTCAACAATGGTAAAATAACGACTTTTGCGGGGGTACTGCTCTTTGATGCTCTCAAGCACAGGTTTCCTTGAACCTAGAAAATTGACACTTGGACCATTGAAATCTACGTTCAATGCTGAAAATTCCATATGCAGCTTGTCCATAAAAACCCCCATTTTAGCTTTCAAGGTTATCCAATGTCACTGAATTCAGTGGCAATCGAGAGCCGGTTTACGACTTCCTATTAGTGATTAATAGTAACCTAAGCCCTATCTTGCACCGTTATTGAGATACAGCAACTTATTGACTAAACATCGCAAATTTTTGCCACCCCCCACTGTCATTTAGCACCCTCGTTCGGGGTGACCCCCTTCAAATTTATGGAAAAGCTTTACGGTTCCTGAAACCAGTTACATTGGTGACTATCAGCGAACAAGGAAATCTACTAGTTACTGGGTCAATACAGCCTTCTACCCACTGCGAAATGGCAAAAGTTGTTTAATATAACTGTTAAGATTACTATTAATAACATTCAGTCAATCACTGATGATAACAGACGAAATATCAAGTGTGTAATTCATTGGCATAATTTGTCCGGCGGGATCATGCATTTGTTGATGCAGGAGAAAAACTTGTCAGAAGCTATTAATGTTTCTGTCAACTGTTGCTGCCTACCATATCTGCAACAGTCCGAGAGCATTTCACATGGCACTGTTGCAACACAATCATGGTGCAATGGGATGGGATCATTAACGACAGTTCTACTGCAAAGTTTCTGCTAACGGCACCAGAGAAGCAGTATTAAAAATAGGTAAATATATGGCACTGGTTTCGTGATTTTCTTCCCCTTCCTTTGATTAATCATCAAAAAATAACGAAGTCTACAAATTTGCAACAGAGCAAACTGACCAAAGGCCGCGGAGGCCGATCATCTGATTTGTCGACGCCTTCACCAGTGGACGGCACAGCATGCATTGACTCAGCAGCACGTTTATCTGCTGTGTCTGCAATTGAAAACAACTGTTATGAATAACAGCAGAACCACTGAAACATTACAGCAATCAATTGATTGATCAATCATAACCAATAAATCAAATAATAACCACCAACAAAATAAACAGTGGTTTACGATAAATGCCTAAACTGAAAACAAAAGCTAAGATATGTGTTCAAATTTTAAAAAAATAAATCAGAGATAAAATTTCACGGCAAAAGTAATACACAGAACACCGTATGCAGCATATTTATCTGCTTCTGCAATTGCAAGCAACTTATAACTTAGCAGCAAAGAAAATTTAAGTAAGTAAGTAAATTTAATTTATAAAGCGCACAATGTCAGCGAGAAACTCACTGAATCTGAGGCGAAACTTAACTTTAGATGAGAAAAGATCGAATTAAGAAAACGTCACTAATAATGATGTACATAGCACAAAAATCTCATCTCTTTCAAACCCTTCTTGGCAGTTCAAAATGAAAACAGAGAGCACAGAGTTTTGGCTGTTAATAAACTTTGCCAATAATTTATGTTTTCTTTTTACAATATACTTTGAAACAGAAAAAAAACAGTAAACATCCTTAACAACTGCTATGAATAATTGTAAACTGCATGGTCACGCAGCTGACAATAAACAGCCACATTCAGCAGTATTTCATTTGTAGGTCTTGCTCTCTGAGAATTTTTTCAAGATGCCAGATACCTAAAAATCCAGGACACTCACGAGGACATTCTGCAATTAGATGACAAAGTACGTACAACAAAAGTGTACAAAGATGAAGTGTTAAAAGTTGTATAAAGAACACGATCAAGCAGAAAAAACAGAGACCATGTCGTGACGATCGGCCTGATGACGGTGAATATCGAGCTTCATCTCTATGCTGCTGTCCACGATCTCGACCACGATCTATGCCAAAATATTTATTTATTTAATGAACAGAGTATATAGCAAAAAACATCACATTGTACAGAACATTAAAACAATTTTATCGACAGAATTTGAAAAGAACAGAGATCCTATGTGCTGAAGACCATCTAAAACTGCAGTCGAGAACATTTCGACAAATGCACAAATATACACAGAACCGAGTGATTTTATACTGTATTTAATAATTTTAATAGTAAGTGGTGCATTTAGCATGGTGCCTGACACAATCAACTGGAGACGTCTAATAGCAGCCTCATCATCATTTCCTTAATGATGGAAGAGCAAGAAAATCTGCAGTCAGTAAATGGTATACTTAACATATTTACTAATGACAATGAAATTAAGAACAAGCAGAAATTCAGTCAGCTTACACAAAATAACTACTCAGTAATAACGAATGCATGTACATTAATAATGAGTTAGTTAATCAATCATCAATCAAGCAATCAACAAAGCAGTGAAATCAGTTACAACATTTATATGGCACTCAAAATAAATACTACGCTAACTAACAGTGAAGAATCGTTAATGTTCCTACCAGAGTCATCATTATATCGTGATCGTTTTCTGTCACGTCGCTCCCAGCCAGCATCAGGCGTCAGAGAATGACGATGTTTTGACTGCTGCTGCCAGCTGCTAGACTTGTCTGAGTCGCCTGCCTACATCAAACCATGCAATACATTCACTCTCATTCATTTCTGCATTCACTCACTCTAATATTAGACTCAGTCAGACCCCATGTTCCAACTGTTCACTACAGACACATATTAAATTCACACGAGATTCAACAAATACTAGTACTTCACATGTAGCAAACATTCCAAACAATGTGCCTTTTGTTTTATCAGTAAGCTTTTCATTTATACTTTTAGGTTAAGCATGCTTTCACAATGGTCCATATCTGCACTGCAAGCACTCACAGCATGTTAAATCCAATCGCTGTCATGTTATTTCTGTATTCGTTTCCTCACCCACTAAGATTTCTACTTGCCAGCTCAATGACTTGGACATCTCCGAGTTGCCTGTACACAATTATTCACTCACTCACTCAATCTTTCATTCATTTATTCATTTACTCACTCATATGCTCATTCATTAAGTGTTCTAACACCTAGTCTGGCCTGTATAATACCACACAATTCATTCATTAACAAAACACAGTCATCGTGAGATGATGTTTTGCAGCTAACTGCAAACATGTGTGGCGTAGTGGTTAATGGTAACTGGCCAGACTGGTGAACGAAAGATCCCCGGATCGACTCAGGACCGGTGTACTGCCAGGTAATGACTCTGGGCAAGTTGTTCGCACACGTGCCTCTGTTCACCAAGCAGTATAATTTGGTACCGGTCGAAAGGTGGTGACGTTCTGCAGCTCGAAAGGTAAGCGTAGGTCTGGCATCACACTGGCCATGCATCACGGACTCACCTACGAACTCAACGACCATAGAAAAAAATGAGCACCTCGCCTACACCCCACTCACTAAGATTACACACCTCGCCTCGCCTACACCCCAGTAGGGGTATGGCACCTTTACTTTTTACCTTTAACTGCAAGCCTAGCAAAAAGAAATGGCATAAGTATAATATACGTATGTGGGTTTACTGCCTAGAGTCTCACAGATGAACTCTTTACCTTTACATAATGACAATGATGCTGCTTACCTTATTATCTTTGCTTCTATCACGTGACTTGTGTCTCCGCCCACTATACTCCCAGTTATCGTGCTCATTGTCTTTCTCTCTGTATCTCTCAGTTGCCTGCTCTCTCTCCTTCTCCCTGTATCTGTCTCTGTCCTGCTCTGTACCACTCCGATGCTCTCTCTCGGTGTCTCTCTGTGTGGCTCTGTCCCCTCTGTCTCGTGAACGGTCCAACTTTCTGTCACTTCCGTGATCTCTGCCCCGCTCACTGCCTCTGTCCCGGTCTCTCTCCCTGTCTGTTTGTCTGTCTCGATCCCTTTCCCTATCACGGTCATTAGTTCTCTCATCATTTGTTGCTCTGTCTGCGGCATCAGAGGAGCGAGTGTAACGATCAGCATCACGACTTCGACCTCCACGACCGCTACGCTCTCTGAAACATAATGTCAGACTCATGGCATCACAGACTAAACATGAACTAGACATCAGCAAAACAAGTTGGAAATTAAGCCAACACAAACTAAAGAAAATGTTTAACTATCAAACTGGCTACTGGAGACATGCAAAGAAAACATGATTATCCACAACTCAAAGAAATGGCATAAGGACAAGCAAAATGGAGTTGATAAAAATGAAAACTTGCCCATGTGGACAGAATACAACACAAGAAAAAGCAGCCTAAACTACCGACATCTCAACCTTCATCAATGACACGCTCCATGATGCACAACATCAAACGAGAAAAACAGCAATGTTGTATAATAACTACGGTAACTTCTATAGTGCTGGCAAATATTTCAAGCGGCTGTAGTCATTACTACTTTCACTTTAAGATTAGATGGCCTACTTTACCAGAGTTGCTACCAGTTAGGCTGGGTTTGAACCAACAGCATCAGAGTACAGAATATCTGGACAAATCTGAGACACAAAATGTGAAATGTGCCACAGCAAATCATTCTAGCTGATTCTAGTATTATCCATTATTAGTTTGCATAACTCAGCAAAACAGAATAAGTAAGTTAATCAGCGAGAACATGAGGAGATCTGACGAGGCATCAGTTCTGACCAGGAGATGAAACACAATTCCAAATCTGCAAGGGACCAAATTTTGCCATACTGCATTGACTTAGGTTGTCGCCAGTAATACAGTGCTGAAGTTATCGACTAATTCGTTACCTTGGTAGCTGACCGGGTAGCTCAGTGGGTACCCAGGTACATGCCAGGTAGTATGTAAGTAAATTAGTATGACACCACACTTTGGAAAAAAACAAAACATCCAGCTGTCTGTGACTGTGATGTCAATTTCTGGCCCGCAAGTCAACGAATCTTTATACAAGGAATACCAGTAGAAACACCAAACAGAACAACCACAGAAACTGAGTGAATAAATAAGACAACAGATGTACCTATCTCGTGGAGGCTGGTCCAGAGGCTGATCGTGCTCCCAGCCTGTTGAGGTCTGACTGGGTGAAGCTCTCCTGCCTGGTGAATGTGCGCTCACACCAGAACCAGCGCCATCAATGTCCGGCAGTCCACGCTGTCTCCTGTCACCAGAGTAAGCTGCAGAGCCGCGTGATGACATCAACTGTTGCTCCGCACGACGTCGGCTCTCCTCTGATACATCCCAGTCACCGGCGTGACTGCCTCGAGACACTCTACTCTCATGCTGAACCCCATACTCATCAGCCTCACCTAGACAATATCACACACATACAGATAAATAAGATAATCTGCCTTAACTGATCAACAGATATACTCGTGTGAATAATACTTACACGAGTATATCTTTGTATCTGATATTTTGAGAAATATATTTAACTAGAAATTTGGGGCAAAGCCCAACGTGAGTCCGCCCGGCGCCCTAAGTCCGATTGGGGGAAATTAGAGGGGGGGGTAAAATTTTCCCAGCATCGAAGTCAAGTAGCCCGAACTCAAATGCATTGGCATACGCCGAACGCGCATTGTCGACTTAGGGTAGGTCAACATGAGCGCCTATAACTTTGTTCGTAGTGGACGGAATTTCACAAAATTTTTTTTGTTCAACACCGAAAAGATCGTTCTCGTCAACGCCGTTTAGATTTTGTCGCTGTCTTCATCGATTCCAGAGATATTTGCGGTCAAACTCGAAAGCTGTCGTAAATTGCACCGATTTTTGAACGTTTTTTGCCCCCCAAATTTTAAGGGGGCAGTGACCCCCAAAAGTTTCACCCGCGTTATCGCCCCCATCTAGCAGCACGACACGTGGCAAAGTCTCATGAAGCTGCTCCCTTTGGCTCCAAAGATCCTTCGTCTAATACGCTACATTTTAAGGCAATTTTTGACTCCCCTTTGAAAAATGTTGTAAGAAGGGCCCCCGTCCCCGGTGGGGCGTGCGCTACTAAAAATTGGTCATTCTCTAGCGCCTGTAAAAATTTGGGGGTGCAGCACCCCTAGGGGCCGAAATATGGCCTTCCGAAAAATTTGATTTTGGTGGGTAAACATTAGGCGCGTAATCTCTGATGTTAGTGGACTGTTTAAGTTCACACAATTTTTTTATTCAACGCAGAATTAACTGTATTTGACAACGCCGTTTACTGCTTGTCGATATCCCTATGCAGTTCAGAGATATTTGCACTCAAAGTCGAAAGTTGTCGTTAAACGCACTAAATTTTGCACGTTTTTTGCACTCCCAAATTTTAAGGGGGCGATGCCCCCTAAAAGTTGTACCCTCGTTATCACCCCCATCTAGCAGCACGTCACGTGGCAAAGTCTCATGAAGCTACTCCCTTTGGCTCCAAAGTTCTCGCGGCTAATACGCTACATTTTAAGCCGATTTTTGACCCCCTTTTGAAAAAAGTTGTAAGGGGGGCCCCCATCCCCGGTTGGGGGTGCACTAGTAAGACTTGGTCATTTTCTAGCGCGTGTAAAAATTTGGGGGCGCAGCACCCCCTAGGGGCCGAAATATGGTCTTCCGAAAAATGCACTTTGGGTGGGTACGATTCAAAATCGAGATCTCCAAGGTCACTGGACCAAACTTCACCGGACTTGTTTCGCCTAACGCAGGAGGAATCGCAGTAGACGGAATAAAAATCCGATTTGGAATATATTCATCCGTTTCGGAGATATTCGCCGCCGAACTTCAAAGTCGTCCAAAATCGGGCCAAATTTTGCATGTCTTTGGCCCCTGAAATTTTTTTGGGGTGTGCCCCCAAAAATTTTGGACCGGCATTATAAAATAGGGCCTATTACTGACCATCGTGCAAAATTTCACGCCGGTCGGCCCACGCATCTCGGAGATTTCGCGAGTGGAGAAAAAAAATAAAACATCTGCAGTAAAACATAAGTCCTTCTGAAAACTATCGTTCGCCTTTCGGGCGAACTAATAAGTAAATACATATCTCAAAACATCAAACACTCAACCAACAGGGTGCTGATCTTCATTTCTTTAGCCCTCAGCTAGATATCTGCATACAGTGCAAGGCCACGAACATGGAGCTAGCACATCACATGGTGCACCTATGTATCACATAGTGCACCTGCTTGATCTTTACACTCTGGCTTTCGCTGGGACTCACTGTGCCTACCCATGGATGAATGGACAGGCTAAGTTGACTTAAATGGCTGGTTATATACTGAGATAAATGTACAAAACGTAAGTTTATACGCTTGATAACGGCAACATTTAAAGACTTGCACATTGAAAACAGCAAAAATTACAAAAGGTGATATTGCTCGCATCATACTGACTGCGTGTCAATGTTCTGCTGAATAACATCACCTTTTGTAATTTTTGCTGTTTTCGATGTGCAAGTCCTTAAATGTTGCTGTTAACAAGTGTATAAACTTATGTTTTGCACATTTATATTTGCTGTTTTATTAGTAAAATAACATTTTTCCTACAGTTGATCAGTTACGGAGATATCTGGCCATAGATAATTTACAATCACAATCTTGAGCGTTTGGAGTAACATGACAATCAAATGGCAACAAGGGTTAGATGTGGTGGAATCAGATTGGCCTCATTCAATAGCCCATCCCCCAAAACCTCCCATTAGACGAAAAGATCTTGGCGATATCTCTTACAGAAACCGAATTATAGCCCTTTGTCTCAAATATCATTGCCACGGCAACAAGGGTCGGTAGGGGTAAAATTTTGTTGGCAGTATTTGATGGCCCAACCCCAAAAACACCCCTATAGATGCAAAGATCTCACAGATATCTCAGCCGAGTTGGAGCCCATTTTGTCCCAAATTTCGTTGCCATAGCAACCAGGGAGAGTCCGGGGTAAATTTGAATGACATTGTTAGATTGGCCATCCCTGTAAACCATACCCTAGAACCAAAAATTACGACTCTATTTTATACACAGAAAAGTTATGACCATTTAAACAATTGTTCAATTTTACTCACAGGCGCCATTGTAATTTTCGAAGAATTTTTTGAATAAATACGTTAAATATTAATTTCCAATTTGTTAACCCTATGAGGCCTGAGGCACGTCGTTTGAGCCATTGCGCGTAAAAATCCCTTAAGGGGTTTGACCTGTAGGTGCGTTGAAGAAAAAAGGTATACATAAATAACAATTTTGCGCATATTTCACCTATGTGCAGAGAAGCCCCCCTCATGCGGATTTGCCTGAAATTTTGCACTGGGAGCCGACTCGCCGACATAATCAACCATGCCAAATTTTATCTCAATTGGGTCAGGGATTTTGATTCTGTAGGAGGTCAAATTTTTGGCTTTCCCATAGGAAAGAAAAGTCGCCGTTTACACAGCCTGTGATAGTTTACCCATCTGTTGATGGTCATCTATCCAAGTACCGGTACTAAGTGGGACTGGCATATTTACTTAACAGAAATGAGATGAAGAGACATACGTCGATATCGTTCAGCACGCTCGACGTCGTAATCTCGGTCTCTCTGTTCATAGTCACCATGACGAGCTTCATACTCATACTCTGTACCATAGACACAGCCAATCAGTTAATCAACTGATCATTAGATCATTCAGCCAGTCGATCAAAATGCAGCATAGTCAACATGCTAGGATTGATCTTTTAGCTCATCATCAATACAGCAAGATTTATCTGCATAGACTTATACACTACACTCACACACATCGCATTATCAACAGACACACAGCACTGTATTGCTGTGTTCCATTCAGCATTCACTATAATGCAACAAATCAAACATACAGTACAGTGTTATTTACAATACACAATAATATGCTGTAGCACCAAGGTTGGCAAAGGAAAAAAGAAAGTTTTTAAACAGTGTTTGAACACATCAATAAAGAAAAATGAATCTCTACAACAGTCAGACAACACAAACTAGTCAGATATGGAATTGCTATAACTCAACACACAGCATCAAGCTCAGTATTACACTGCCTAATGGGGAAACCCACAAAAGTATTTACCTGATTATGCCGGGCCCCTGACCTTTGACCTTTTCATCAAAAAAACCTAACCAGTTTATCTCTGCTCCAAGATGCATTAGCAACTTAAGTGACGAAAGCATAGATACAAAATGATAAACATAGGGACAAATCACCGGCTCGTCGATCTCGTCGGCTGCCCACGTCTGACGCTCGGCGTCGATCATCAGGGTATGGTAGATGTGACTCATCACGACGATCTATTTATAGCAACACAAGCAAGCACTGTGCAGCATGCAGCAAAACACCAGCTAAGATACACACTACACAGGGTGCAGTGGAACACTTCGCCAGTCAGTTTGCTAATACATAATGCGATAACACTATATGCAACAAGAACAACGATGGCACTGATTCTCAACACTGTCAACAGTCAACATGATATGTGGACATACATCCAGATGTTTTGCTGATTAACTGCTGGCTTTTAGCATTTCCTGGATTTCACTGTCAACACTAAAAGTTCTGCTTGTGCTTCAACAAAAGCAACAACAATGCAGACAACAAGAACAACAACAACAACTGCTGCTGCCAATGCTTAATAGCACACAGACAGACATCACATTCAAGTCCACTATAAATACTACTAATACTACTACTACTAATACTAATACTGCATGTTCCTCCTGCTGCTGCCATGGTTAATACTACTACTGACACTAGAACTACAACTACAGTTCCTATTACTACAGCTACTACAAACCTGGTCGGTATCTGTCGTCAAAGTCGCTGGGTGGGTGGTGTTGTTGCATCCGGTCATAATGCTCATCGGTGGTCTCGTATCTGCCACTGCGACGATGTTCGCCAGTACTGCCAGCATACCTTGCTGACACTCTCGCATCGTGTGTTCTGCAGTCCATGCCAGAGTCCACTGGCGGTTGATCCGGTGGTGGCGGTGTAGTCCCACTGTGCCGGACGTCCTCAGTACGCGGAGTTGATACGGTGTCCGACTGCGTTGTCTTTCTCTGTAATCTGTGACCATCCTTCCGGCTGCTATCCCGCTGTCGATGGTGACGATCTCCACCTTCCCCCCTATCGTCCTTCCAATGATCCTTCCCTCCTTCGGTTGACAAGTCCCTCGGTGGTTTGCGACTGCTCGTTGTCTTACTCGGCTCAAGTTTAGACTTCGTTGATGCATCCTTGGTTGAGCGGGGGCGAGCTTTTGATGTGGCACTGTCCGGCTTGGATCTAGTGGTTGTCCTGTCAGTGCGCTGATGTTGTTGCTTTTTCTTCTGTGGAGATGATTCTTCGCTGCTAGAACGTGTCGAAGACCCACTGCTTGAACCTGAACACAGTTGTAAGAAACGTTCTTCATCTGTAATAAAAAAAGCTTTTTTCAACTTTCTAAAAATTTCTCCAACGTTTTTTATTCCTAACAAATGCTGAACAGTCATTGTAAAAATAGTGGCATTCATTCAAAATAACTATACGCCAGTAAAAAAATTGAAATCACACTAAACCCTATTCTCACCTACTACTTAGACGTACTTACTGCTGCAAGATAACAAAAATGATATCAATATG
>Ga0209671_1003616_pt1 | contig 14956 bp, 5 predicted proteins | sample WorMetHERISLAND2_2_FD_187401 | JGI IMG/M metagenome (GOLD analysis project Ga0209671, IMG submission 187401) | Marine gutless worms symbiont microbial communities from Max Planck institute for Marine Microbiology, Germany - Olavius geniculatus... | ecosystem: Host-associated > Annelida >... | reverse complement strand
TGCCAATGCATTTGAGTTCGGGCCACGTGACTTTAATGCCGGGAAAATTTTACCCCCCCCCTCTAATTTTTCCCAATCGGACTTAGGGCGCCGGGCGGACTCACGTTGGGCTTTGCCCCAAATTTCTAGTATACAATATGAAATACAGCAAGCGATCTGAGCAGTGTTTATCAACAAACTGTTCAAGAACAGTGAAAATACTGGGGAAAAGTCCGAAAAAATGCATTGCGTATAAAGTTGTTTTTCGCTTTTTTTAAATGCCATCGACAACGGATAGGATGTTTAATCATTCTGCGCTTTGATGTGCTGGTTGCAAATTTGAATATTTTATCATGGTAAACTTGAGTACCGTTCGTCCGCATCAATGTTATTGCTAGCAATAGTTTTAGGGAAATTTTGAACTCTGTGTTACTATTCGTTATTAATAGCATGATTTCGGTTTTGTACAGAGCAGTGTTGCGGCAGCAGTGACTGTTTGCATGTTGTATTGTAATGACAATGACAACATGTTTACGAGTGTTTTTGTACTTTGCTTTTGACAGCATGTGTGTCGTAAGGCATGCTTAGTTTTGTAGGAAGTACTGTAGTGTACATGTTGAAGTACTGTAGTTACTGTGACCCATGATTTTCCATGACCCAAACGTGACACTTTGCCAACAGCATCGTGGGTTAAAGAAGTAGGCGTGGCCAGAAGAAGTTGCAATTTTCAAGACACATGTTGTAAATTGTCAACAGAATTGCAACAGACAGCAGCAAATTTTATATAGAGGAGAATTCTGCCCCTAAATTTTCCCAAAATGGGGATTTTTCAGCCTCGGATTTTGTACTTTGGCATAAAAATTTTCCAACAGGATTTCTGACATTTTTCCCAGCAGCCCAAAATTTAGACGAGGCAGTTGCCCGACCTTGACACCACTGGTTGGCCTACATGAATATTAGTCAGTCCGCCGGTACTGAATTAGTGGCAGTGTGTGGCATTCGACCGAATTTGTGTTAGATGTGGAAAATTGTGGGTCACGGTTATCACTTGCATTTACAATAATTGGAATGTATACTTATTGTGGCAGAATAGTTTGATGTTTTAATGCTTTTATAACGAATATATATGCTACAAGCTCTCCCGGCATATCTTGTGCTTCTTAGCTTGTAGAAACTGTTAATTTCTGTAATTACTTTGTAAGATAGTTATGCCGTGTTTCAATTTTATTATTAACTGTATTGTGCTGTTACAAAAGTGTCCTTCGAATCGTTTCACATTCCTTGCCAGTATTTACAGTTTCGGTACTGTATGCCAACTGTGATATTATCATAGTAATATTATTGCAGATGTAATGTGTGTACTGTACAAGGGACCAAGCTAGTTATTTTCATAGACGTCTCTAAAGAATACTGATAGCACGGATATTATAGCTGGTCATTGCATTCCCTTTTCTCTCTTTGTTCTGCTATAAATGATAATACTTCGCTGGCATTGCCGGTACCATTGTGTTAAGAGGATCCAACATTCTACACCATAGAGTTCTCACGTAATACAGTGTCATGTTGAATGTATTTAAAGTATTTCAGTCTGCAAATATCTCTGTGGACTTTGCTGTGTCATTCACAGGATAATGTGCTGTTCTGCATCTGACTGCAAGGTGCTTGAATTTCTGATGTCACCCTGTGGCTGATTTCATTTCAGCCACACCTTGTACATAGTTACATCTTCCGTATTACACATGCTGTGAATAATGTTAGTTGACATTTCTACGGTTCACGTGAACCATGTCTGTGTTTTGATTTGGGATATCACGTCATTCGTTGCAAATAGGCTGTGGCTTACTTATGATAAACACAACAAATTTCCAGTTCAACAGTTATTATTATTGAAAATCATGTGCACACATTTGGATAACTGACGTTAAGAGAATATGCCACAAAAATCATGGTTCCTACTACTCTGCAGAATTCATTTTTCCTGACTTTCCAGGACAAAGTGAATCATTTTACTGGACTAATTTGTTCACGCGAAATACAAGTGTCGGTTTTCAATCGCTTGCAATCACACTAAAAACAAGGGAGGCAGAACAAATCTAAAAGTGGAGGCACGTATAATATGTGAGTGAAGCAAGCAGGAAAAATTTTTAGTTGTCTGTTCAAATTTTTTTCAGCACTGTTGTTAACTTTTGCACCTCACTGGTACTTTTAAATTCCCCGACTTTCTCTGATCTCCTGATTTTTCCTGGACTTTCCCTGACCGTAGGAGCCACGAAAATGCTGGAAATCAAATCCAACACAAACCGTAAGTCCGCTAACATAGGCCAATGTTGCGTGGAATAAACTATAAAGATAGTGTATAGCTCTCTATAGGAAACCCATCTCGGAGTTATTGAGCATCACCTGCCATATGGGATCCCACTGTTACTTGCCACCCAACAGTGAATGTGCCGTGCCTCAACCCCAGCCAGATAGGCCGGTACTCGATTTACCTACCCCAGAGGGATGGAAGGCTGAGTTGATCTAGGAACTATAAATCAGCATCCACTATGTGCCCAACTGTCCAGCTACAGCTGCATAAACCCGAAATATTTGGACCGAAAATCAGCACATTCCTCCCCTCCAGTGTTCCAAACCAGTTTCTATGACTTTCTGTTTACGCATTAGAGGCCCACACGGACAACAGGATGGCTGCATTGTAAACAGATTCTGTGACAGTATGTTGTTTACAACAAATACAAAATAAAAAAATACGGATGCAGTGCAAATGAGAAGAATCCAGACTTTTTAGCAATGTGCAAAATGGTAAGATGCAATTGATTTTCCCAGTCAAAATATGGTTGCCGCACAGAATAGCATAATTTGGCTTTTGGCATCAACTTCGTGTGAGTAATAACTTTACTTGCATAGTCATGAGTTGGAACTGTTCTATTCTCAACACGGCAACATATTTACACAAAGCACAGCAACAATTACAAAAAAAAAAAGAAATATGGTAACAATCAAAAACTAAATTAATCTTCCTTTGTAGAAGATTATACATCCATATAATAACATCCATTTAAACAAGAACTCCCAAATTTTCTTTGAAGATCTGGGCTTATTAAACATGAACTACAATATTATAACTCCTTAAAGTATTAAGCTTACTCTATTTAAAATCAATTGAATGGAACAATTTCTGCATCAAAAACAGATGCAGCATAGACTGGAAACTATACACTGTCCCAAAAAAGTCCCATTTTGTCATTTTCCAGATCTTCAAATATTAACCGATTTTCAATTTTTTTCACTGTGGACAATAAGCAAAACACAATTGTTGATTATCCCACCACACTTAAACTGTGTTGCTACACTACCATGTGGAACAAATTTCAAAAAATCATTAAAATCACTAATACATCTGCCAAAAAATTACATTTTGAGACAATTTTTTCTATCAATTTCCATATAAAAATTAAATTGCGTTTAGTTTTACATACATTTCTGATGTTTGTAAACAAAAGCAGACGATATTATAGTAAATAATATTTCTTAATGCAGTGACAATACCGGTGATGTAATGTGCCATTTAGCAGTAAAGATGAGGCTCTAATTAAGAACTTGTACCAGTTCAAAAAATAGTTTTCGGAGGATACTGACAGAATTTTTGAAGATAAACTGCTAACAGAGATTTGGGAAACATGCAGTACCAACCAAAGGCATGAGACCAGCAGATTAAAGCATGCACGTACTGAAGAGAACGTGACCACTGTGGATAAAATGGTATGCTTACTAAACAATAAAAGCCAGAAACAAACATATCATTCAACACACCAGATATCCAAAGAAATGGATCTAACAATGTGTAGCATCATACAGATCATTCACTGCATTTTTGTTTGAAGCTGTATTCTTTTTATCAACATGCTTGCTGTCTATTATTCTTAGTTTTTCGTGCATTCATATTTCTCAAGGTAGTGCAGTGACACGGTTACAGTGTGGTGGGATATTTAGTAATCACTTTATCACTAACTGTCTGCAGAATGCACTAGCGAAAAAATTTTGAAAATCGGTTTGAATTTAGGAAAGATATGGACAAAAAAACAGTGGGACGTTTTTTGGGAAATCATAATAATGGTAATCTGTAAGGACTGGGGAGCAAAGGTGTATTTTAAAGCAATGTCAGCACCCCGGAAACTGCATCTGGTGAGCTATTTTGTTCGTTACAATTTTCCCCTGAAGTTGCACATTTGGAGACCCAGGCTTGTCAAAAAATGGACCAGTTAAACACAGAATAATGAGAATTCCCAAAGTTTTCCAAGTCAATAAAAAATTCACCGAGTATTCTAGGTTTTCCACTTTCTAAGTTCGCGGCCACCCAGTTTCAGTGCAGCTTTTTCGGCGGACGGCCACGTTTGCGCGGCAACGGCATACGGATGTCGGTCGTGGCATCAAGGGGCCGGAGTTCCAGCCTGCTACCCACAACATCCGCCAACAGTCCCGAATTCTCTGGCACAATCACATACGAAGTTCCATCTTTGCCGGCAGCAATACAGTCACTAATATCAACGATGTTGCTACCTAATGCCTCCGATTCATCATCATCGGCTTCGACCGACGTGGACACAGCCGGTTTCGAACCCGGAATTTCGTCTTCGTCAGCATCCGCCTGTGCAGATAAGTACGTGTCGTCGTTGTCATCATCAACATCAGCAGCCATCGCTAACAGCATGGCGTCCACGTTTTCATCTATAGCTTCAACATCACCGTCAAGTACAGCCTCGGATGTTTCATCGTTGTCCTCATTGGTGCCTGCCCCGGACTGGTAATATCTCAGCTGTTTCGTACTGCCCTTTGGACGGCCAACCGACCTCAACCGTTTCTGCTGTTTCATCGGTGGGGTATACCCGTCCCCCAGCTTCGTGGGACGTCCCCGCTTCCGTTTCTGCACCGGCTCAGTATCTTCCACGACAGTCTCGTGCTTAATCAGCGACACCTCAACTCCCTTCGACCAGCTCTCGTACAACCTCTGTAGCAGCTGCAGCCGGGAAGCAAATGCGGGCATCGACCTCGGCTTAGCGCAGAGCACTGCTAGCTGGTCGGTCATGTGACGAGCCTTGCGATACTTTTCCGCCTGTTCGACGCCCCTCGACTCAATTTTCGATCTCCCATGCACGCCCCCGCCATCACCGGACAAATCCTCCCCGTCCTCCGTATTGGATTTCATGTCCAGCACCGATTCCGTATCATCGGTGTCACCGCTGCCGTTCGCCAGATTCAGCTGGCAGTGGGTGATGTAGTCAGCGCACTTCCAGCGACTGTCGAAGACCGAATCGTCGAACGCGACCCCACGCAATCGGCGGACGCAGAGCAGGTGTTTGCACGGCAGGCGTGTGCTGGTGTAGGTTCGGCAGGAACAGCAACCCAGGCGCGTCGTCTCAGTCCCAGCCGTCGATGTAAACACAAACGTATCCACGTCCTCGTCCACCTCGCTGCAAGTACCTACAAAACAGAATGTGGCAACATCTACCCGATTGCTGGTAATGACTGCAATCCCGAGACTGAATTCTCAATCCCGGGATCCCATTATTGGGATTGGACTTACATATCAGTCATCATTTTAGTATCCCTTATAGCAAGGCACATTCACCTGTGTCGGGTGGTAGGCAACATTGTGTGATCTCATATGGTGGGTGACGCTCCGTAGCTCTGAGATGGGTTTACTATGAAAAGCTATAGCATTTAACTTATTTTATGCATAGAATGTAGTAGACCCCTATGGAAAATTGGAGTGACTGATACTATCAAAATATAACTTACAGCAAAGAGTAAGACTAGCGCACATAAAATATGTTATTTATTGGATAGTTAGAGTACTAGGCCTATTAGAATCACATTTAACCTTAAAAAGTACTATTTTAACAAAGTTTCTGCAATCCCGAAATCCCAAAACTGCAAACACTGAACGCAGGCAAGCCAAGAACTTCCTGCACAGATATAATTTTTCACAAGCTCAGTATTCTCTAGAACTTTCCAGGAAGAATTTATAGATCTTAGTTGCTGTACTTACTGGCCATGCCATGCGGGGACCTTAACTGACACCTCTGTATTAAGGGTGTAAGTTAGCACTCTAAGTAACTGTCCCCTCTGTCAAGAGCATGAGGATTACAGTGCAGTGGTTAAATGTTTCTTCAGGAGGGAATTATTAAGGAGACTACATTATTTTTTTGGACAACGTGAGTAATATCCAGTTCTTCTCTTGAAGTTTGCTATTTAGCTTTTATCAACACTGAGTTCAGTTGGGGTTGCACATTAGGGAGACATAGTGGTCTCAGCCCTAGATGGCTGCTTAAAGTCCAAGTCACATCAGTTTACGTAACTGTTATAAAGTGCTAATTGGCTTAATCAAATGCTTAAAGTCCAAGTCACACTCATTAAGTCAATATTTATTAATCTTCCTGTTGCCAGTGTTAGCTTTATACTGTAAAAATAAAGTCTATTAAAGTGGACAAAAGTGACAAAACTGCACATGTCACAAACAACTATTAGTGTCAGACAGAATTTGAACACTAGCAGTGTCGATGGAGTGCGGTACCGAGCGAAAAGACTTCGCTTGCATTTTGAGAAGTCGCTGTCATACCGAAGGAGACCAAGTGTTACGACTGTATGCCTGTTCTGTTGCACCAATCGCTGACAGATTCCAACTTTCGCTTCCGGAATGCAAGCAAGTTACCCTCTCTGAGCCCCCGCTGCATCGACACTACAGCCAACTCACGGCGTATAAACTTCCTCACATGCTGAAATGCACGCTATAAACAAAGCGTTGTTCATGTCATCAAAATTCCGTTCGCACAACATTATTTTTATTGAAATTAATGTAAAGCAATGTTTTTATTTCAAGCGATCAGCGTATTATTAATTAGTATTATGCTCTACACATATTTAGGCAATAACGTTTTTTTGTGCGACCTGGGCTTTAAGCAGTTACCCAGTCTGCAGGCAAGCTCAGATAAAGTAAGGCCGTAAGTACCTAGTGTGAGGGACTCGGCATACTGCTGGTGGACCATGCGGAATGCGTACGGAGTAAGACAATCTCGGTACGGTAACAGATCCTCCGGGATGGATGTGGTCGGTTTCCTGGTAAGCATGTTCATCGCCTGATGCGTCCGCTCGGCTCGCATGGACACGAGGAAAGCGCGGAACTCGAGGAAGAACTGCTGAAGGCTTGCTATCTCGCAGCAGACGTTCTTCATCTTAGCGCTGACGCTCTCCAGGCGCTGAAGCGAAGACTCGCCGAAGGTCACGTGCTGTTGGTCCTTCAGTCCTTCGACCCACTGTGACCTGATCTCGTGCCAGTAGGACTGTATATAATCTAGCACCTGCAGAAAAATTTGTTACACAAATGTAAGCTTTCTGAATTGAAACACTAGCAGTTACTCCTCTCCTGCAGAATGTCTAAACCAGATGTTGTGACCTTTCCTTTTCGCATCAGAAGCCTACATAAGACGGATAAACAGACAAAAAGACATGAGCCATAATATGGCTTATTAGGATAGCTGAATTATAAAGTCAGTAAAATGTAGTTTCCAGCAAGTAAAAAAATCAAAACAGATTCAGTGCAGAAAAAAATCATAAATCCAGCAGTTACTCCTGTCCAATATTGGTTTTCTCGCACCTTCTTGTTTTCAATTTAGGAACCCATACATGAAACACCAGATCTAAGATTTGCTAAAGAAAAGGTGGACCTAAGCAAGTGGAGAGTGTAAGCCTATACTGGGGTCGGGGTTTGGAACAGACCCTCTGGTGGGGGGGGGCAAAAAAGCAAAGCCCCTGGCCCTAAAAGCATGTTTCCATTTTGCTTACAAAAGAGAGGCTAAAAGTTGAATATCTAAACAAAAAACTGACTGCACCGAGTGAATGGTAGCGACGACAAGCCCGGACTTTTGGTAAAAATTTCGGGAGCAATCATCCCTCTCCCCCTGACGACGACACCACTGCCAACCCACCAATTTCTGCTTAACAAATTCATACCTACTTTGATGGTAAATCACATTTAATAATTCAGCGACTAATGGGCTACACTACCGTCAGTGCATATGCAGCGTTCATGCTCATGGTTAATACATGACAACATCGTTTCAAAAACACACACATTGGCTATTTTTATCATCTTTCCGAACAACCAAAACAAAGCAAAACTGCTCTTTCGTAGCCACTGTCCCCTCCACACACATCGGCACTTCATCGGGGCTTTAGTGCCATAGGCACCTTTAGACCATTACGGTCTGAGACTGAACAAGCTCGCCACCTTCCTGAGGCTCCGGTCCCCCGGCCACAAAAAGAGTGCCGACAACGACAGAATGTGTCCCTCTCATTATTCAGCAACCTCCGTAGCCGATGCACTTCTTATGCATACACAAGAAATAATGGTGTGGATGTCATTTTATCCGTTTAACCCGTTCGTGCCTACAATCCCCAAAACGGGACACCTACTTTGACGGTAAATCATAAAACATGTCAGGCGATAATGGGTAAAAAGTTTGACTAAAGACCTGACTGCATCTGAGTGCCTCCAGTCGTTCCACGTGCCGGTTGTACATCGTCTCATCGCTGGAGTACGCCATGTCTCGCAGTACTGACAGGCAGTTGTCACGCACCGAGCCCGAGATGAGCATTTTCTCACAGGTGATGTCGTGACGGAACGTATACAGTGTGTGGTTCATGCAGATCTGCAGTGAAACATCTGTAAACACCGGCAAAAAATAAACGTAAATTATTTGCCACTTCAAAAAATACAGATGACCATTACAATCCACCTGTAAGGTGAACATACAGTAGTCACTCTCAGAACCAGCATTCCAGCAATGCTATACAATCTCAATGACATTCAATGTAGTTAATTGTCGAAGATATATTCAACAGAAAACGTTTTGTATAAATTCGTAAACATGGTGGACCTGCAACTATATCTTACCACAAACAACCGCCAACAAATTAAACAAATTCAGCAATTTTACTTTTTTTTCCAAACAATCACAGCTGAAAATATACAGCATGAACATCAACCTCCCACATATCTCACTTCTACGATAACACAATGACAAAAAAGTGCAACTAAATAATTGACTGAAACTCGGCTGATAAACAATATCATTACGGCAAGCTATAAATTCCCCAAATTTCAACCTTCATTACTAACATGTTGACACTCTGCTAACCACTCTACCGATGACTTCTTTGGAAAGCCCAAAAATCAGTACATGAAAGTTGTTATTTGATGAATTCACACCATTTATTAACCACCGTTTTAACCTTAACTTCACTCACAGAAAACAACACAATAGGCTACACCATTATTACCTCTACCAAGAAGATAATGTTTTTGCCAGACTTTGTTTGTTTGTCTGTCTGTGTTTTAGCAAGATAACTCAAAAAGTTATGGATGGATCTTTCTGAAATTTTGTGAAAAAGTCGGGAATGGCAAAAACTACTGGTGATTCAATTTTGGGGGTGATCCGGAAGGAATCCTGGATTCTGGATCACTTTGAAATTTTCATTACCATTGCTTTCAATGGGGCATAAGGGAAACCGCTGCGAAACCAAAGATGGTGCTGCCACCTGGCAAACAACATGGCCTTGGCGGAAGTCTGCAGGCTCTGACTGCTTTCTAGTTTGCATAGTTCTAACCAGACCAGAAGTCAACCCACCTCGATAAGTAAGTAACAGCTTATAGCTATGGCATTGTTTGCAGATAGTTATTGGTCCATTTGCTCATCATCAGTACTATTTTTGCAGCAATGTAACTGTAACTTCATTAGGCCTACATCATAGTTCATTAGTCCACCACCCGAAAGCGATAGCTTTCGGAGTGGACTTTTGTTTTACCGCAGAGTGAGGGCAACTCCAGAGTATACAATCCACACCTAATAAAAAGTAGCTGTAGCTCTAAATCACGAAATACTCTGTTAAATAATGTCATCCGAATACAGGAAACCTGGAAACAGAGTGGTAAACACATCTCTCTCCGTGAAGTCGTTGTCGGTCATAACAGTCTGGGTCTTGAGCCAGGCCGGGTTGTGGTGCTGGAACGCCTCTATGGCAGCGGACACTGTGGACCGAGACTCGTCTGCCAGTAACATCAATGACACCACCTCACTCTGGCCATTGCCGTCTATCACTAGCATCAGATAGGCTGTGATCTGAAGCCCGGTCAGAGTGAAGGTTGGACCGACCAGCAGCACCTCCGGGTAGGCCTCGAATACGCTCTGCATGTACAGGTCCTGACAATCACAATGACAATGGGTTTTATTTCACACCTGCTGCTAGTGATTGCAATCCTGGGAGTCCGAAATGCGAAATTCCAGCCATTTTTGCCAATCCTGAATACCAGGATTGGTGACGTGGCGTAGTTGGTAACGCTTTTCGGCTGAAACGAAATTACTCTACGCTGGGCCTGGTTAGTACTGCGATGGGTGACTGCCTGCGGGCAGGTAAACCATCTCGGTGCGAAGCCTGCCAGCTAGGTTGACTCAGCCTTCTACCCTCCATGGGATGGTAAAATGAGCAGTAACTCATTTATATGGGTTACGAAAGGTGGTGACCTTAGTACAGCTGACTGGGGTTGCCTAGCTGGCCGCTGCATTAGCCTGTGTCTGCAGGCTGTACGTGGTGGCCGTGCGGCTGGCGGCTCGGGTTAGTGACGGAAAGCGCATTAGAGGCATTGTGTGCGAGATGCGCTATACAAATTGACACCTTTACCTTTACCTTTCGTGCGATTTGTAAGCCGAATCCCGAAAATGGGATCCCAAGATTAAAAATTTCTTAATCCTGGATACCAGGATTGAGAATCCAGTGACTGAGAATTACTCTCAATCCCAGAATACTTGCAACTGGATAGCCGAATAGTTGAATAACAGTGCGGGTATTTTGGGACTACAAAAATTGTTCAAACAGCACTTCTTCGAGTGTCGAATGATATGAATAACAATTCTAGCCATCTAATAAATAAAATATTTCATGTTGTATTTTAACTAGAACAGTCAAGTTAACTTGTTAATTAATGCATTAATGCGTTAATAAATTAACGCATGTTAAAAAATTAACACATGTTAAAAAATTAACACGTTTAAAAAATAAATGCACATGTGTAAGTTTATTTAATTTACTAAATTCTGTGAAGCAAAAGTTCCAATATTCCGTTAAACTGCGGTTATTTGACAATCAAATGAATTCAAGTAACTAAACTGTAGTTGCTGTTCCATCACTACTGTAAATAAATATTATTTAGATGACAGGCTAATGGATTTCTATGCTAGTGGACTAGCAGTGATGTTAGTTATAGCTGAAAAATGTGCTTCTATTTGCTTTCTAACTTTCCATATTATATAGGCGGGGCCCCCAAAATGTTGCGGGGCCCGGGGTAATTTCCCCCCTACTCTCCCTTTTGACAGGCCTGGGTGCGTTAATAATGTGTGTGTTAATGCGTTAAAAAAATTAATGCTTTGACAGCTCTAATTTTAACAATCGCAGTCATTCCCTACAGTCTACTACAACGTACTACATCCTATGCATGAAATAAGTCTATGAAGTACGCTCAACTGACAACCAATCTGTAAGCCTAATCCCGAAAACGGAATCCTAAGATTAAAAAATTTCTTTATCCCAGATGCCAGGATTGAGAATTCAATGACTGCGAATTCACTCTCAATCCCAGAATACTTGCAAATGGATAGCCAAATAGTTGAATGAATAACAGTGTGAGATACAATAAGCAAGTGCGGATTGAAATGGTAATAACAATAATAACACTATCCATAATGAAAAAAAAACACTGACTTATGTAGACGACTGGTGTTTACTGAAAGGGGGAGGATTCATGAATGATACAAACTTTTAGGGGATGTCAGACGAATGACAAAGTTGGCCGACTTTTGTGGGCGTGGTTTAGTTGCCCGACTAAATCGGCCGACAAAATCGGTGAACCATGACACATGGCTGATGTTTTTGTCTGCTACTTTGTACGATATCAGCTAGCACAACAGCAGAATGCAGATCGCAAAATAATACTTGCATTACTTTTTTCTAATGAACCAAAATAAATAACAGACACAATAAATAACTAATATAAATATTCAACTTCCATTGTAAAACAGTCACCATGGCAACATAAACAAAATTTGTTGCCTGATACACAAAAAGTTAGCCAACAAAATCGTCGAAGATAGAACATCCTCTATCTTGGTTGACAAAATCGGGCAATTTTGTCGGCAGATAAAATCGGCCAATTTTGTCGTTCATCTGACATCCCCTTTATAGTTTCTTTTGAGGTTGGGTGAGGGAAAGGTGTGCTAGAACGTAAGCTCCAGGAAGCTACCAAAGTGTTGCGAGGAGATGGGAAGAGGTGATGAAACCATGAAGGGATCTGACTGCGTAGATTAGTTTTTAAAAAAAACTGATGTGAAAGTTTATCTCACCTGGTAGAAAATGCCCTTGAATGAGTTGTCCTCGGCCACAAGGACATCAACCACGCTGTCCCCGGTGGCCTCAAGTTGCTGGAGAACAGACTTTAGGTTGTTGGGCATCGACTCTTGCTTCTTCATCTTGTGACTGATGTTTGCGATGTCCTTCAGCAGTACGACCTTGCAACAATGTATACATATACAAAAACCCAACTATATGTCTATTGATTAACTGCTAATATCTAGGCATAGTAGTGCATATGAGAACTGTTAATGACATGCTAGTAATGCTTGCTGCTATGCATTGACTGGAACATTGCTACATCTACTGGAACACTGCCAATTGAACATTTTGTTGTCATCACATTACAAATAAGAACTACAGTAAATCAATCACAAGGTTTGTATAGTCATTAGAACAGTGTTTTCCAAAACTTTCCAGGACTTGCAAAGACAAACTCCAGAGTTTTCCAAGACTCAAAAACGCATTTTTAAGGACTTTGCAGGATACATCACATTCACAAATATTGTTGTACGAGATCACAAAGTGCACAATCCAAATCAATCTTCGATATAACTGCATTACAGTATGAGTCAACAAGCTTGGGGTTCAAGGGCAGAACCCCTAGTTAGGGGATTAGGTGGCTTTTTGGGAGGTCCCAAAGCTACTTGGTTTCCTGATGTCCCATAAAAGTGGCAAAATAGCCTAATTCTCTGCATTTTGCAAATGCATAAACTCTCAGATGGTCATATATCCAGGACCAATGCTTTACAATTCCAGGACTTTTCCCTGGAGTGTAATCCAGAACCTATGCCATTTCCAGGACTTTCCAAGCCTGGATATCTCAACATTTGAACTTGCCAATGTCTGTACGAACCCCCCAATCAATCAATTCAAACCACATGCAATAACCAACTGGCCACACTCCACGTACAGACCTTGCCTGAGACATTCTGCATGTGTTGCTGGACTAGCTTTACATTGCCACAGACCGACAGCAAGGTCTCCGCCTGCATCTTATGAGCCTGGTCAAGTCGACGCTGCATGGGTAGGTGCAGGTAGACCTCCTTGCTGACAACATGGTTGCTATGGTCTAGGTCTGATTCCACAACATCGAGCGACTGTCCATCCTCAGAGAGCAATAGACGCACCATTGCCTTGCAGTCCACCTTACGTGTCCTGTACACAAACAACATCACAAATATAATATATGATGAGTGATTATTTGCATTCGTACACTGGCAGACAATGAGTGCAAAATTTGCCACTTGCACATCGTTAACTGCTTAGGCATAACTACCAGTCATAACATAAGCTACCAGTTTAATCATGACATATTGTTATATAGAGTATAGACTGTTATCCAACACAACACTACAAAAACTAACATCACTAACAGTACTTTGGTACTACTACTGCTTTTGACATTTGTTTAATCAGCCAGTTTTTCACAGTTATTTACGAAATTTTTGAAATAAACTTTACACAGGATAGATGCATTCCTGATGCTCACCATCAAAACACTCAAAAAAGTCACAGTACAAATAATTGGTATGCTTACAGCAATGACTGCATCGATATCTTGACACGTGCATTGTGCAAATACTAATTAACACATAGATCAACAATGCCAATAGTCCTGTCCAACGTCCATGCTTCGTAGACATCTGTGTAATCTAAGCCTCACATTTAATAGGGTTCGATATTGTTAAAACCGCAGTTTTGATTCCGATCTCGATAACCATAACAACACTAGAAACAAACTATAGTAAGATAATTGCCAGTGCTATTTAGTAAAGTATTATCAGATTATACAAGCAATAATAGTAAGTTAGCAACTTCTGTAGGCCTAACCTGTTGGCCTAGTCTATGTAATTGATCACATTTTTTGGTAAGTTGTCATGGCTTTTCAGCTGATAAATTTCTAAATAAACTATTCGCAATGAGTCAAAACGTAGCACTAAACTTTTGTCTATATTTTCACATGGACATTGGCAGTGAAAGAATTTAGCAAATCAGTCAGACTTGCGAAACAAGTTAAGCTTCCTTAACGTGCAAATTTTTCACCATACCAAATTGTTATTATTAGGCCCTAATTGTGTGATTATTCTTTTATTTCTTAGCTTCAATATATACGTTTCCGTACATTAATTTTCACGGCATATATCCAAAAGTAAAAAAAGATGCTTCCGTGAAAATTCACGGAAAATAAGTAGTGGATTATGGCCATCTGCCGTGAATTTTCACGGCAGATATAATCTTCGCATAATAATCACCAGAATACGACTGACAAATGCAGATACCCTGTTATTCGCTGGTTGCGGCCCTGGCTTTTGTATTTCTTGCCGCCGAACGTGCAGCAGAGTCGGACCGTGTAGTAACGCAGGTCAGCTCGAGCCCCTTCAACGCGTTTCGGCGCGTATTTTCTAACCGATTCCAGCGACTTCGTGTCCCGCATCACCATGTTCACAAAATTCGACTTTTCGTACTCCAGTTTCGCCTTGTTCAATTCCTCCAGACTGAAAAACTTCTCTCCCAC
>Ga0209671_1003615_pt1 | contig 14956 bp, 11 predicted proteins | sample WorMetHERISLAND2_2_FD_187401 | JGI IMG/M metagenome (GOLD analysis project Ga0209671, IMG submission 187401) | Marine gutless worms symbiont microbial communities from Max Planck institute for Marine Microbiology, Germany - Olavius geniculatus... | ecosystem: Host-associated > Annelida >... | reverse complement strand
GGAATAAATGAGCCATTATAACTTCGGAGTTAGGGGGTGTAGCCCGACAAAACTTTGGCACTTGACGTGTCTCTAGGTGGGGGTGTTAACGCAAGTACAACTTTTGGGGGCACCATCCCCCTTAAAATTTGGGAGGGCAAAAAACGTCCAAAATTTAGTACATTTTACAACAACTTTCGAGTTTGACCGCAAATATCTCTAAACTGGATAGAGATATCGACAAGCGGTAAACGGCGTTATCAAATACGGTTAATTCCGCGTTGAACAAAAAAAATTGTGTAAACTCGGTCTTCTACGAACCAAGTTATAATGGCTCATGTTGACCTACCTCAAGTCGAATATGTCGGAAGATTATATTTCGGCCCCTAACGGGTGCTGCGCCCCCAAATTTTTACACGTGCTAGAGAATGACCAAGTATTACTAGCGCACCCCTCAACTGGGACGGGGGCCTTTCTTACAACTTTTTTCAAAGGGGGGTGAAAAATTGGCTTAAAATGGAATAAATGAGCCATTATAACTTCGGAGTTAAGGGGTGTAGTCCGACGAAACTTTGGCACTTGACGTGTCTCTAGGTGGGTGTTAACGCAAGTACAACTTTTGGGGGCACCACCCCCCTTAAAATTTGGGAGGGCAAAAAAACGTGCAAAAATCGGTGCGATTTACGACAACTTTCGAGTTTGAGCGCAAATATCTCTGGAACCGATGAAGATAGCGACAATATGTAAACGCCATTGACGAAAACGATCTTTTGGGCATTGAACAAAAAATTTTGTGAAATTCGGTCCACTACGGACAAAGTTATAAGCGCTCATGTTGACCTACCCTAAGTCGACTATGCACGTTCGGCGTATACCAGTGCATTTGAGTTCGGGGCACATGACTTTGGTGCCAGGGAAATTTTATCCCCCCCACCACTAATTTCCCCCCAATCGGACTTAGGGCGCCGGGCGGACTCACGTTGGGCTTTGCCCCAAATTTCTAGTTATGATATGTAATAGCCGAATTTTTGGTTGCTTGAGTTTTCTGAAATCTAATATGGTATTTTCACCAATGCTGAAGCAAAGCAAATATGTTATTTTTGCTTGGTCAGTTTTAGTCACTTGGGATCTCTGGAAAAAAATGTAGATTTGCGGCGTGATTGATCGTGGTATGAGGAGAAAGTGGTTAGATTTTTGCCGCAATCGGGAGTTTGGATACTGGATCATTATGCTGGATTCTTTGCTTAAGGTATTAAAATGTGTATTTGTTAAGCGGCAGCACCATTCTCAGCATAGGTTTGCAATTTCTGATCAGATTCAGTTCGTTTGTAGGTTTGTCGCAAGGTCGTCATGTGGTAACTCGTTCAAAGACGGGATCTTTGGTTCCGAAGCAATTCACCGACTCTGTGCTGCCGACCGTTTCATTGAAGACTGCGTTGAAGGCCTCGTTGGCCGACCTGGAGGCAAACGACCCCGGCCGAATGACACGCAGTCGTACAGCCATCAGTGCTTCGTTCATTGTCTCCTCACTGCCCGGCTTCTTCAGACTGGGTCAGCTGTGTTCATATTGTCTTCTTCATTGTCATAATTATTTTAGTTGTTAGTGTCGTAGTCTGTGAGACCTGATATGTATTTGGCCAGTGATAGTCGCTAGTCACAGGTCGTGGTGAATGTGAAATGTCACTGTCTGTCATGCTTTTAAACCGCATGAAAGAAGTTGCGATCAATATTTTACTGTGGTAAATGTTTTACAAAATGCAAACTGCTAACTATACATCTTCTTGCAAAATATCTAGACCGTACATATACGGTGCCAGAATTTATGAGAATAGGTTGGCATTAGATGGAGTTATTGCAATAAAGAAACATTTGATGAAGTTTATCTGAACTGTGATGTGATTGTCATTGATAAGATGTGTTTGTTGTAGGTATGGATGGTGGCTACAAGCATTACGTGAACCTGTACCGGACCAACCCACTGGCACTGAACAAGAACCAGCATGCTGATGAGCGTGACAAACGTCGTCATCTCTCACACAAGTTTAGTTTGTCACCTGCCAGCGAGTTCACGTGGAATGGCAGCACGTTCGGTACCCAGTCCCTGATCCTTGCCACGCTGCGAGCCAGCATTCTACAGCTGGAAAGCATCATTCCCACTCCGCTGCTGCATCCGAACTGGACCCTGCATCGTGCTCGCTGGGCCAGGCTTGTCAATGCTTGCAGCCAGCCATCTGAGTTTGGCACCGCTCTTGCCATGATCGAGGCTGCGGTGAAGCCGGTCAGTTTCAACCAAGTGTGGCATGAAGCTCTCGGTATGTAAGATTGACAAGCAGATTCAATGCTGCTTAGCTGTTTGTTCTACGTTGACATATTGTATGCAAATTGTTGTATTAGTAATTAGTGTGTGAAATTGTTTAACGTGAAGATGATCTTGGCTAGCCTCAGAAGTTAGTTGACATTCAAGCTTATGAAGCTTTTGAACTTTTTTGGAACTGAGTAAACACGTAACTTTACTTGTGAGTGGCACATTTAAGCAAACAAGTCATATAGATGATGATTCGACTTTGTCTTTCGATGAGCATGTCACAGACGTCGCACGCCAGTGTTACTATCATGTCAGGGCACTGAAGCATATCAGACCACTGCTGGCACTCGAAGCATCTAAAACTTTTGCCGTGTCTATTGTAGGCAGTAAGTTAGATTACTGCAACTGTGCACTTGACGGCATTTTTTAAAGTGACATTGGCAAACTTCAGCGAGTGCAGAACGTTCTGGCGCGAGTTACTGTGTAGACACCATGGTCAGTCAGTGCTACTGACCTCTGCCAAGATCTGCATTGGCTGCCAATCAGACAGCGTGTTATCCATAAAGTTATCTGTATTGACACATAAAGCGCTTTATACAAGACAACTGTACAGGGTGAGGCCAAAAAAAGTAGCCCCCTAAAGTTTTTTGCTATTTTCTCAGCGACCGCTTGGAATTTTAATTTGAAATTTTACACGTTTATTTCCTGAAACCTGTTACATCTAACTGCCAAATAAAATTTAATTCTGTTAAAAAATGACGAAGTTATAAACTTTTGAACAAGACCGCCTACCGATTTTTCGACATTCAAAACTGTTCATGCTAAAAATGCTATTGAATTTTTAAAAACTGGTAACACGTTACTGCCGATGACGTCACAGTGACGTTTTGACAGACAGCAATTTATATTGTTATTATTATCATTAAATTATCTTTCCTTTAAAGCAATTGCCGGCTGCCCACTGGATTCATCTTCCAGCAGGACGGCGCGTCAGCACACACGTAGCGGCGTAGCGCGCAACGCCGCGCAGCGCACAGAACTGGTTGCGGACCAATTGTCCAGATTTCATCACCAAAGACCAGTGGCCTCCAAATTCGCCGGATATGAACCCAATGGACTATCATGTGTGGGATTCAATGTTGGAAGCTTACCGCAAGCTTAAAACAAAGTCGAAGACAATCGCTGAACTCAAGCAAGCGCTTCAGTTTATCTGGGGCAACCTGCCACAGGGACCGATCGACAAATCTGTGAAAGACTTCTCAAAGCTACTGAAGGCTTGTGTTGGAGCTGGCGGTGAACACTTCGAACATTCACAGTGACAGTGGAATTCTGGCATTTGATCATTAGTTAACTGTGTTGTTTCAACGATTTTATTATATTGGCGTTGAAGCCAGAACATTTTTGAATGCTGAAAAATTGGTAGGCGGTCATGGTAAAAAGTATAACTTTGTCATTTTTTAACAGAATCAAATTTTGTTTGGCAGTTAGATGTGACAGGTTTCAGCAAATAAATGTGTAAAATTTCAAATTAAAATTCCAAGCGGTTGCTGAGAAAGCAGCGAAAAACTTTAGGGGGCTACTTTTTTGCCGCACCCTGTATTATTTAGCTGATTTTATACAATCGTATATACTGCCTAGAATGTTGCCATATGCTTACTGCCACCTTCTTGCTGTTCCTTCCTGTCTTAGATCTTTTTTTGCTTCTCAAGCTTTCTGTGTATTCTTGCCTAATAACTGGAATTCTCTTTCCCTTTACATGCATTTATCTGACAGTCTTGCTACTTTTAAATCTCGTCTTAAATCTCGCCTTTTCGCCTCTGCTTATCATGTCTAGTCACCGACACGCCAGCGCCTCAGATTCGTTTATCAATTACTGGCACTATATAAATGTTTTTGATTGATTGATGGAACGCAGTGAAACTGGACACTGGGACACATGGAGTTGACACATGGGAAAGACTTAGGATTGAATTACTTAAGCTGCATATTTTCGGCCTATAATAAGCACATGCACATTGTAGTATGAAAATATGTGGACAAACGGCTAAGCCATGTACATCTGTAAATGATTCTTAGAACAGTGCAACTGCCATAAGCAATTCTTGACTTTATCTCAGCAGTCTTTAAATCATTCCTGGCTTTACATAATACCCATCCATTTGTCAGCAGTGCTGATGATTGTAGATTGTAAACTGTGTGATGACGTTGTTGGTTGCAGGTCATCTGCGGCTGCGTCGATGCCCGTTCCTGGATCGTGATGAAACGCGACGAAGAGATCGCGAGCTGCGGAGACGGAAGGCCGAGGAGGATGAGGAGATTCAAATTAAGAACACTTGGGTCAAGTATTCTCTCGGCCTCAGGCATCAGGTAGCTCCACTTGGCCATCATCTTGGATGATATTTCTATCAATCTCGCTACTAACTCTTTGTAGCAAGTTAATTTTTAAAGCTTATTTTGTGTTCTAAGGAGTATATTTTGCTGTTTTTTGTGTGACTTATCAAGTAGCTGCTTTGCTTAGTGCTGACGTTGTTGGTTGCATCAACGAAGTTACTGATTGTTGAGCCGGATTATTACTGAGATGGGTGACCATCCTGGGGTATACCGTCTTCTTATTTAACCAAGCCACTCAGGCAAGCCAAGCCCAGCCTGGCCAACCCTCTGTGGGTAAGCAAAATGAGTGGTGGTGGTTACAGCACTGATAGGGAAGAAATGGTAAGTTTTACATAGCAGTAGGCCTTGTTACCAGGACTGCTAGTGTGCATACTAAGCCAGTCGGTTGAAGCCATTGGCTGTTAATGGAGCCAACCATTTGGCTGACTTGCTAGCTTAATTGGGTTTATTCCTCGCTGACTCCAAGTGCTGAAAATTGCATGAACTTCCATGCAATGGACCTAGTTGTCTCTGCGAAATCTTCTTCTGCTATCAAGTGATATCTGTATTTTGTTTGCATGACTGGGCAGAGTTGTTCATGTGTGAATGTGTGCAAATGTGGTTTCTTTGAACATCATAATGATTTGTGTGATGTAAAAATTTTGGGTTATATTTTTGTGCCTCTACTTCTAATCGACAATGCGTCAGAGTGCATGTCCTTGTGTGATCTGTCTGTGCATAAGTTCAAGTTTTTTTTTACTGCATGTCTGCTGTACATTTCTGCAGGCATATATCAGTAGATGTCTGAACCTTAACTGTTGTGTATTAAATGCTGTTTTAACATGCACATATAATTTATAGTACTTGACAGTTTGATTGCCCTAAGGGCATATGGCATGGCAAAAGAACTGCCACTGCTGCTCCTGAAACTTAACTTTTGGGAACTCCAGAAATAATGGGCCCTTTGAGCAAAAAACAGACTGTGTGTGGAATTGCAGTTGGAAGTGAATGCTGTTATTTGTGATACAGGTATGGAAGCAGAAAGGTGAAGAGTATCGGATTCATGGTCAAGGAGGCTGGTACTGGGTCAGTGTTAGCCGGCCGTCGAGACCTGTATCAGCTAGCAATCTTGGCTTGCGGTTGGTCGCTAAGAAACTTCAGGCTCGTAGGCTGAAGCAAAGCAGTGTTGCCAGTGATGAGATTTGTGATGAGAAGCCATCATCGATACCCACTGTACATGATGAAAAGCCAAATTCATCAGATGCTAACAGCAGTGAACTTGATCAGAAAGTCGACGAAAGCAAACTGGAGTTGGAATGCCGACAAGATGAGGTTGACGGCATGAGAAATGGAGTGAAGGAAGAACAGGAGACAGAAGACATGAAAGAGTCGACAGTCAAGAGTGAATTGGAGCAACCGTGCAAGGATGAAGCTGGGGACTTCAAGGCTGAAGTAAAGGATGATGATTTCGTGGACGTCAATGAAATAACAGAGAATTCGGCCGACATTGGTGAAAACTTCAGCGTCAGTGAGGCTCTGGTGAGTCGGATGTTTTATCTACGCGTCACAAAGCCGTACTCCAAGCTGGACATGTTCCTCGATCGTCGTCTGATACAGTTTACTGCTGAGAAAAAGCAACGGCTTCTGTGCGAGCAGCTCGTGGCACAATATCATGCCCAGCAAGCCAACAAGAAGCCATCACTTTCTTCCAGCAAGCCAGATATGTCGACGGAGAGTGAGTCAGATGTTGCGAAGAATGCAGACAACATTGTGAAAGCGGGCATTGCCAGCAGCAGTGCTGCAGTTAGTTCTAGTCAGTGTTACTCAGCATTGTGTCGTCATGCTGATGTTACTCCGCACCAGACCTGCTGTTACTCTCCTGTCTGTAGGGAGCACAGCAACTCTCCTGATAAATCCACTTCAGAACAGTTGCATGATGATCATCTGAAGGAGTCTTCTGTCGAAGTCTCTAAAGAAGATAGCACCAAAACACTGACTACACATAACTCTAGTGTTCCTGTCGCACAAACTGGCAACAGTGCTGGTACCAATACCGAGAAAGATACGCAGCAGGCTTTGCCGAAAGTTGACAGTAACTCTGTTCCACCTGCTGTTAATTCTGTGCCAGCGGACAATGTGCAGAACTGCTTGACATCATCCCGTAGAGCACGAACTGGTAGAATGTCTAGAAAACGAACCAATGCAATCATGGCACACAGAACTAAGTCACTGAATAATGCTGAGAAGGCTGCTCCATCATTGTCGCTTCAGAAGTACACACAGGATGGAAAGATTCACCTGACAGCTGAGATGGTGAAAGAGCTAGAGGAAGCACTGGCCATGTGCGGACAGACCCAGCACAAAGTCTCACTTGTAAGACGATCTGGTCCTGGCCGCCCTCCCACCAAGACAAATTCACGGCTGTCAGGTATTCAGAAGAAAGTTAGCCTTCCGCCAGTGCATCGGTTCATGTCAGGACGTAGCACTAAGAGAAGCTTGTTTGCAATCGAGCGGCATTTCCTTACGACGCTGGCACGTCGCGAAGGTCGCTGGGAGTGCCCCGGGTTCAACTATGCATGCAAGATGACGAATGTCGGCTGGCTGTACCCTTGTCCACGTCCATTCTTTCGCACAGCATGGCGATACAGGACACAGACTCTACAGAGCATCGCAAGTGCAGCGGTACAACTGAGGGTGCTGTGGAGCTGTATTCGCTGGGATGACATCAAAGCCCACGTGCCTCCCGGTGGAACAAACACCATCACGACCGACCTGGCTATCACTACCACGGAGCTGCTGAAGAAGCGCGACCTGCCCCCATACAATCTGCGCTCAGAGTATCTCATCCGCAAGATTGTCGTGCCGATCAGTGTTCCAACTACTCAGAGTCGTGGTTAGTTCAATACATTAAGTGGCTATAGTTTTTGTATGTCAATAATTTACAACTGCTAGTTAGCTGACAATGCCACATAAGAAGTGCCTGTCAGTGTTGTTTTATCATGCCATATAAATTGTAAATGGCTTTGGCTTAGTGAGTCGGTGCTTTGCTTAATTTTGAGAAGTCATCCATGGATTAAGAAGCCACCATTATTGCTGACGTTTAATGCTTTTACGCAGATTTTTATGCGTGTGCTGCAGTCACCAACCATGTTAAATTGGCATGCTGTGTATCATTTTTGGCATTGCTTCTTCAGTTCTTTGACAGCCTGTATAAGTTAATGTAAGTCCTCAACAATTTCTATATGCTTACTTTTGGACATATGCCTTAAACTAAGGTAAAAGGTATGCGTAACCCATACTCGATACGAGCGAAGGGTCTGGAGCTGATCCCGGCTTTTAGGCTGTCAGCTCACAGGTGACGTAGTCATAAACCCAGTGGTGAGCTGCCATTACCTTCCACCAGGCTTGCGGTTATCTTCCCTTAAACTAAACTAACTCCATAAAATAGCCAGTGAATGCAAAATAAAGTCGTCATTTGTCCTAACATTCAGCAATTATAGTTGTTATAGTTAAGAGCAGTCTGTTATATTGTAGAGAAGAACTACACCCCACAGAGAAGTGGACTGCGTGAGCGGCGTCGGCCTGAGTCTCCCAAACTGAAAGAGCCGTCAGTTACTGAAGTTTGGCTGCCAGAAGAGCAGCTTGAGCTCTGGCAAATCAAGTCTTTCACTGAAAAGTACCTATCAGTCATATTCACTATTGTTGTGTAGTTTGTAAGAGTTGTTTGTGCTTTGAGATCCATTTGTTTGTTCAATTACAGTAGTCATCTTAGGCTGAAGTTTGCTGAATGGGAATGTCTAGTTTTGCATACTTCGTAGCATATTTTTTATTCAGCCTCACTTTTGAAAGGCATTCAGTTGTTGCCATTTCTTGTTTAGGGTTAACTGTGGCTGAAATAGGTTTTCATTTCTCCTTTTTATTACACTGCAAGATTAACTTTTGACACATACGTAGTTAATTAGTGATGGTTATCATTGTATTTTCTTTTCGTTGATGACGTGTGAAGATAAGGTAACTTATGTATTACAAAAGTTGGGGTTATGCTGCATTCTTGGGTCGCAGTCAGATTTTTGACTGCCATGCGGTACATAAAAGCATCAGATCTCAAGATATGAGACCGTTACATTTTTCAGCCACTGTACAGTGCCATAAGTCTTGTAGTCAGGAACATTTTATGGGTAATGTCTGTTTGTGTTTACTATTATTTTGTTTGTTACCACTTCTGAAGTGCCATACATGAAGCAAGCTACAGATGTCATTGTCAGCTGTTCATGGTTCCTACGGTCAGGTGAAGTCAGGGAAAAATCAGAAAATCAGAAAAAGTCATGGATATTTACATTCCAAAGTCAGGGAAAATTTAGAGGGTCAGGGAAAGTCTCCGAATTCAAAAGTACCAGGGTGCAAAAGTTAACAAAGATGCAGAAAAAACGGAACTGTTGCACGCACGCTGCGTACAACAGTTTCAAAATTTTTCTGCTCGCTTTGCTCGTAGATTATTTGTACTTTCGCTTTTAAATTTGTTCCACCGCCCTTGTTTCTAGTGTGATTACAAGCGACTGAAAATTGACAATGGTATTTCACATGAACAAATTAGTTAGAGAAAACGATTCATTTTGTCCTGGAAAGTCAGGGATAAGTCAGGGAAAATGAATTCTGCAGAGTAGTAGGAATCATGGCTGTTGCAGGATGCATGACATATCATGACAACGTAACCTGTTACGAAATATTTGCAATTTATTGTTAATATGGCTGTTGTTTCAGCATCCTATGTGCCACACGCAGTCACACACACAAAGTTTGGTTTGGCGTTGTGTTAGGGTTGAGAAGCAGAAAGTTGCAGCAGCTGCACAGGAGAAAGTATCACTCAAGACTCAGCAGGATGCTGCCACGCCTGCTACACCAACGCCAGTGGGCTTGGCTGCTAGCGAGTCGGCCAATCGGATTGAAGACGATCTGAAACAGCAGAAGGCCGCGATGGCACAGAAGCGTCTGTTGGACTTGCAAGGTAAAGCGGTTACGTCGGCAGCAGCAACTCCGTCGTCGAGTCTGATTTCTCGCATTCGTCTTGTCCAGCCTTCGGTCAGTTGACGGCTTTCATCTTTGTGCATTTGTTGTAGTGGTTGCACTTCATGTATCACTTGTGTTGTCTGTTCATTGCAACATTGTGAGTTAAAAAAGTTGTGGACAGTTGCCATTTTCCAAGAGACAACTGCAGACTTTAGACAGGACATTATTGTCCTCACAATTTCAATTTTGCCTTTAAATTTCTCCAAAGTAGAGGATTTCCAGGCCATAATTTTGTAAGATGTTTCTTGACAAGAGGAAAATTTTGTAGCAGCTTAAAATTCATTGAGGGGATAGGGGTAATTGCCTTCGCTCTTTCCACAACTCTCCCCACTGCAGAAAGGCATTCTACACTATGTCTGGAAAAAAGTAATGCCCTAGACATAGTACAATAAAATTTTCAAATATAAAGGAATTTAAATAAAATTTCATACACTAAAGTTGCAATAAATTGGTAAAGCAATCACCACATTTCGTTGAAAAATATTATTTTTTAGCGGAGTTATTAATTGTTAAATATTGATCACATAATATCTTCGTTACGCAAGTAAACCCTTCTGCTGCTATGCATTTGTGTAACTAACAAACAACAGCTGATTCTAACAAAATTCTACACCAACAATGCAACATGTATTGGCAATCAAAGTGCCAAATTTTACTTTTAAATCTGCCAAAGCAAGCAATGGCTACTGCAGCTTTTGTGAGGTTACCCCCAAACACTTTAGTTTCAGGTCTGTGTGGATAATGTTAGACACAACAACCTGAGGTCTGAAGTGCTTTGGAGTGTCCTCACAAAAGCCGCTGTAACTATTGTAATTAACTAGCTGACGGTGAAGATTTGGTAATCCTAGCTTGCACCGTTGCTGACTGATCCACCCGTGTCACCGTTGGATAGACGGACGGACAGAACTGCGATGGCCAAGATGCACTACAGCAGTACCTGCTGTCGTGCATAATAAATTGATGAAGGAGCTCACCAATGTCTCAGTTTTTACCACAGATATCTCTAAATAAGTTTACAGCAGCTTAATAGCACCCCTTCCCAGCTTGGCCTTTGATTATATAACTAGAAATATGTTCTGTGGAACGAGGTATCTTTCCCATTGCCACGCTATATAGCGTAGCAGCTGCGTTTCAGTGTTCGACGCTCTTGTGAGCCTGTAGCCAATTTTGTCTTTGAATAAAAACGGTTGGTTGCCATGACAACAGGCTGTTGCTGTGGCAACAGGGGTTGATAGGGGATAAATTTAAATAGCACCGTTAGATTGCCCAACCCCGAAAATAGGGGGGGTAGGTAAACACAGCGTGCAATTATCTTTTACGGGGACTGAGTTATACCGCTTTGACCATAGGTCATAATGCAAATTTTTAAAAATTGGGTAAAATAGGGGAAAGAGTTTACAGATTTTTATCCCAAACAAATTTGATCTTACTTTTTGGGCCCTGAATCACTGTGCAAAATTTCATCAAAATCTATTCAAAATTGCGGCCATAGGAGTGTTTACTGACAGAATGACAGACAGACGCAAGTGATTTTATAATCTGTCCCATGCTATGCTATAGCAGTGGGACAAGTTGGCACATTACCAAGTGACATTGGTGTATTGATCTAGTGAGTTGCTACTTGCTTGCTGCATTGTAGTCAACTGGATCTTCGACACCGATCGGTTCGCCTATGACTGCTGTTAGCTCTAGACTGCAGCCACGTTTAGCAGGTAATCATTCGATCAATTGCAGAGTATTTGAGACACTTACAGGTCCATAGCTGGAAAATAAAATATATGTAATAAAAGCAGTGGAAAAAATATACAAAACACGAATCTTATAATACTGCCGTGATTGCTTATATCTGCTAGTATTTGATAGATTGCGGCATCACGCTAGACTGAATGGCTCTGCTTGGGAAGTTGGCATATTTGTATTCCTTGTTGATGGCACGTTGTTTACTGGTCAATGTGGTCATGTTTTGTTGCATGCATGTGTTTTCAGTATTTAATAGAGTTTGAGCTGTAAGTTCTATAAATGTTATTTGCAAATAATAAAATAAATCAATGTATGAATTTATAAAGCTTTGTAATGTCGTAGCTTTAGAGGTTCTAACAGTCGCAGCTTATACACCATGTCTCAATAAAAAAACTGTCAAAATTGTTTTTATCATAACTGCGTCAAATTTTCACTAACTTTGACAATTTTTGGCACAAAGATAGCCAGAATGATCGAATAATGTAAGGTGCACTTATTTTCCACCTGACATAATTTATTTCAATGCACTACCATGTGAAACATGGATGCTCCAAATTATTGCATTACGCTGAGTTATTGCTACCAGTAAATGTTGTAATGACTTAATTAAGCACACAGTAACTGAAATATGAATTATTTAGTAAAAGTTATAAGTTTTATTAATAATAAAACTCGCTTGCAAATTATCAGAGTTTATGCCCAAAGTGTGTCCCGCATACACGGACACGATGATTTAGATGCAACGCCACTGGCTGATAGCGGAATCAACGATCGACTGATGAAACGGCATTCACTTATCGATTAGATGTTTTTAACTCATCAGTCAGCTCCTATGTTGTCTGCTATTTTCCCCATAAAATGTTTAATACTACAAAATTATTAAATCAAGTGGGACCCTCTATCGACTTGATGATTCAAAGGTAAGCATTGCAATCTGACACAAATAGTCACCACGAAATGTAACAATTTGGAGCATCTGTGTTTCGCACGGTAGTGCGTTGACATAAGTTAGGTGAGGTGGAAAAAGAGTGCACTCTACATATTTCTATTTTTTTATGGTCTTGGCTGTCTTTATGTCATAAATTACTAAAGTTGGTGGAAATTTGACAAAGTCTTGCCAAAAACAATTTTGACTGTTTTTTATTGGGACACAGTGTGGAGGAAATCATCAAACCTTCTTGCCTGTCTGAGAAGTTAATCTCAAAGCAAGCACGCTAATAATGCTGATACAATTTGCTGCTGTTGGCTGCAATGCATAATAAAAATTTTTCATTTATAACAATAATGCTTGTACTGTTACATGTTGAAATTCAAAAGAAATGCAATATCAGTGAGACATGACAAATTTATGATGTATTGGTTATGGTACAAAGTTGTTACATTTTACTAATCTCTAGTGGATAATCATTACATAAAACTCATTTGGCAATATTGTTCTTATACGATTTACTTTGTCCTTTCGAAACAATATTTCCTGTTATTTTCACATTTACTTTGTGATTTTCCATTTTTAGTTGACATTGTAGTAATTGAAACCTTGATATGTTGGTGCGTAAAAGGTGCAGCTGCAGTGCCTGCATCATCAGCTGCAACTCCAACTTCTGCGGGTAATGGCTTTATCTTTTTTGTAATGTTTTTGTTGATCTTTCTTAAAATTTTAGCTCTTATATATTGAATATAAAACTGATACTCTTACTATGTTTCCCAGGTTAGTATTATTGGTGTTGTTGTTGTGGATATCATGCAAGTGGTAGTTTGTGAATTGTGAAAAAGTAAGGTAAACACCTGTTAGTTGAAGTTGAAGTTAAAAACACATTTGTATAGCAGCATAAAACCTTAACATAAGAGACAGAGGTGTTCGCTACATTACAGTTATGAATTTCGAATTAATGTTGTCATTTTGACCTTGAAAGTTGATGTCGGAGTCCTTGAGAAGTCCATGAATTTCGTTTGATGACTACTGTGGTAGGGAGCCCTGTCTTATGTTTATGTTGGTGGTTTGATGTAGGCTCAGCTGGAGCTGTTCAGAATCTACGCATTACCCATGGAGCTGATGGACAGGTCCAAGTACAAGGCCTGCTGCCAGGTTGCTATTTACTTGTTAAAATTATCATTTGTGTGAAAATTAAAGAAAATCACATGATTTTGTTGCTAAATGAAAAACAGTAAAAACATTCATGTTCTTGGGCAGTTACTGCTGCTAGTTTTTTTTCTCATTTTTTATTAATCAGTCATTAAGTTTTGTGAAGTTTGCTGTTTAGAAATTTTTATCATTAGCAGTCGCTGCATAGTATCATCAGTGTTATTGAATTGGTTGTACATTGTGGATGGTTGTATGTTGCAAATCCGAACAAACTGGCCTACGAAAAACAGATAACGCTAACTCTTGTCTATATTGTAAAGTTTTATTTTTTTTTTAGTTTACAATTCTGGTTTTTCTGATAAGGTTGCACTTAATGTTCATTGTCACATGGGGTTCTAATCTGAAATTTGCTTTGCAGTATCTCCACATTAGTTTTGCTGCTTCTCTAGTCCTGTGTCACATCTCTGGAAGTGTCCCTGTTGTAGACTGAGTAGAGGTATCTTATGAGCTGTAAGAAATTGTCAAATTAGAAAGAGGTTGGTTGCACTTGCAGGTCAGCAGGTGATTCGTCTGCCCGATGGTCGTCTTCATCTGATCTCCGCCATTACACCGCAGAAGCCTGTCAGTACTGCATCGTCTGTGTCGGGTTCACAGACCCTGCCCGCATCCACCCCTCGGCTGACCGCTGCCCCACGCACACTGCTCATAGGCAGTCAGCGCTTCTTGCTGTCTAGTGCAGCGGGAGCACAGATGCTGCTCGGTGCTGGTGGGGTTGGAGGAGGTTCGAAGGTAGTCTCAGGTCTATCTCAGCCGCAGCTGATGTTGACGTCGCCCACCAGTCAGTCTACAGTGATACGAATGCCTTCCGGCCAGCATCTTCTGCTACGACCCCCCACACAGCCAGCCACTGCACCTGTTACATCGGTCTCACAGTCTCCTGTAGCACAGGGTCTTCTCTCAGCTGCTGGCAAAAGTTCGCCGTCAACTCCATACGCTGTTACACCGGAAGTTGTCCAGCATGGTAACTGATTCTGCTTGCTCACACTATTTTTACGCGAAAGCAGCTACTGCTTTCAGTGCATCTTAGCCATCGCAATTCTGTCTGTCCGTCTGTCACATGGGTGGATCACTCAAAAACGGTGCTAGCTAGGATTACCAAATTTTCATTGTGATCTACCCGGAAGACTCTAGTTTCAGGAACCGTAAAGCTTTTCCATAAATTCGAAGGGGGTCACCCCGAACGAGGGCGCTAAATGAGAGGGGGTGGGCAAAATTTGCGTTTTTAGGCCAATAAGTCGCTGTATCTCAGTAATGGTGCGAGATAGGGCTTAGGTTACTATTAATCACTAATAGGAAGTCATACACTGGCTTTCAATTGGCGACAAATTCGATGACCTTGAATGACCTTGAAC
>Ga0209671_1003614_pt1 | contig 14957 bp, 9 predicted proteins | sample WorMetHERISLAND2_2_FD_187401 | JGI IMG/M metagenome (GOLD analysis project Ga0209671, IMG submission 187401) | Marine gutless worms symbiont microbial communities from Max Planck institute for Marine Microbiology, Germany - Olavius geniculatus... | ecosystem: Host-associated > Annelida >... | reverse complement strand
GGACGATTAGTCGCTAATTGGCGATGGAAAAACGGTTATTGAGATGATCTCAGATCAAGTCCCAAAGTTGATCGGAGATCAATTTGATCGGCCATCAAATGTGCATGGAAAAACGGGACCTAAGCGTGTCATGGAATGAATGCCATGAACTCAACTAACCAGCATTACTGCTGCTAGCAGTAAGCAACAAAGTGACGGCTTCCATTGACAGTGAGCCAAGTGTTTGCTCCACACCACTTACTGTACTTTCTACACACAGACACAGACATACAATCACGAAATTTTGTGAATAAAAATTTTCATTATATAAAACTTATCGACTGCTATATATAATAAAATAAACAATCTAGCCATCTAGACGAAATATTTCGTGCATGTAGGAGACCTTGCTGTAAACTGTAAGTTGCAATTCGACAGTCACAGTCACTCCCAAGTTCCAAATGACATACTTATTCTTCCAATGCATAAAATAAGTCTAGTAGAGGATACCAAATAACGACCAATCTGTAGGGCTAATTCCGAGAACGGGATCCTGTGATCCCAGGATTACAGATTTCATAATTTTGAATCCCAAGATTGAGAAATCAGTCTTAGGGTTGCAATCTCTAATACAGAAATAAATATACAATGACATGCGGAGAGACACAAAGGAGCCTAGAAAAACTCACAGTACAAGTGAGATAGCAGTGAGTTATCACAAACACAAACACACCTTGGGCCAAAAAAACGTGGCACTCTACATTTGTCTATATCTTCGCCAATTATTGAGCAATTTTCAAAATCCTTTCACTGGCACACTCTGCAGACAATTTGCAATAATGTGATTATTATATATCCCACCACACGGTAAATGCGTTTCTACACTACCTCGTGAAATATAAATGTAAGCAAAAAATAACGATAACAAAAATTTAGGTAAATAAAAAAAACACTTCAGACCAACATCGCGATGAATGATACGTATGACACTAAACTGTGTTAGACACACACTGTAAAGTGTCATACAGACCATTCACTGCAATGTTAGTCTGAAGTGTTTTTTCAACTTTACCAAAATGTTTGTTTGCTATTATTGTAATATATGCATATTTCATTGATATTTCACAAGGTAGTGTAAGACGCATTTACGACGTTATTGCAAATTGTCTGCATAGTGTGCCAGTGAAAGAATTTTGAAAATCGCTCAATAATTGGCGAAGATATAGACAAATGTAGAGTGCCACGTTTTTTGGCCCAAGGTGTATGTGTGTTTGTGATAACTCACTGCTGAAATTTGAAAATCGCTCAATAATTGACAAAGATATGGACAAAAGTAAAGTGCCACGTTTTTTGACCCACCCTGTACAGACACATAGACAGAGAAACACTCAGACTGCAAGTCCAGCTACAATTAGACAAATAAGCTGCAGCTGCTATTCAGCGATAATTAACCTCAAACAAACAGTTTCATCTCAGTCACTATTTCATTCATGTCATGAATGGTCACAATGAACAATTATTAGACCTACAATTGATTGCAAAGTGCACGTGCCAAATATGATTAGATGCTTTTAACAATACAATTATGTTTCACGCCAAGCTTCACAAACTGCACTGTTTCATTACAAAACATAACAGACGCTGAACAAAATGTCATAGTCATTCACATATAGTGTGACCTCTTTCCAGACCAAATAAAATTCCCTGACTTTTCCAGTAGGGCAAGCGAAGATTCATCGATAGATATACTGTTTAACACAACATTTGGTTGACAGTCATTGCTTCACATTTATGGTAATTAAAACGAGATCAGGCAGCCCATGCTTTCAGAATTCATCACCTAATGAAATGTGGCTGCTACTGTAACAGCTGAAGAATGATATGCAAAAGTAGCAAGTAAAAGTTTTAAAAAACATATAGTAGAAATATGCCTGATGTTTGTACTTTCATTAATCTTTTTTTCCCAGTTTTCCCTCACTTTTTTCATTTTCCCTGACCACTATGGAATTCCCTGACTTTTCTAGGTTTACAGAGCAGTGGTCAAACTGCACATAAAATAAAAACTTCCACTTCTAAAACACTTAGATTTCTGTAGCTAAACATGTAATCCTACACATTGAAACTTACAATGCTTTGCTACTGTGGGCTGGGCGCCTGCAAAAGTTCTGATCGAAAAATTTTAAACCTCAACTTCAGAAATTGCAGCCGAACCAGGAATAACTCCTACAAATATACGACAACTGAACAGAGAGAATCACTGATGTATCAGTTATTAGTTATATGTATTAGTTGGTATTATGTCTATCAATGACTATGAGTGACAAGCTTCTAACGATACCAAAGCCGGAGTCGGCATCCTTGAGCAGAGCAGCGTATCTCTGGAGACAGGTGACCATCACTTCAATAAGACCGATCTCTCGGAATACATCCTTGTAGATGACATGATGCTGCAGCAGCTTGAGCAGCGTCCGCATGCACAGCATGCTGCAGTCGACTGAACTGAATGCACACAGCAACGACTTTTACCCACTAGAAATGACCACAGTTCTCAAACATCCACTTGGCTTGGTAGTGTAACCATACGACATTGGACTCATGATCGCAAGGTCGTGGGTTCAACTCCTGGTTCGGTCACTATCAAGTGGTCGTTACCTGTAAAGGCGACTCTCTGTGGACAAGTAAACCATCTCGGTATATGACCAACACCTAGGTCAACTTAGCCCTCCATCCGTCTGAGGTAGGTAAATCGAGTACCAGCTTGTCTGGCTGGGGTTGAGGTGGGGTGCGTTCACCTATCAGATGGCAGGTAACACTGAGTGATCACATATGGCAGGTGATGCACCATAGCTCCGAGATGGGTTTCCCATCTCGAAAGCCAAACTACTGAAGATGGTGCTGCCAGCTGGAAAACACAACAGAATTAACGCACAACTCTGTGTCAAAGGTGGTAGAAACAGCTACCAGAAAGCTAATTAACATTGTCTGTGAACACTGAACGAGCAAATGCAAAAATCTGACCTCCTCATCTGAGGTACAGCTTGCCACAATACTGCTTAATGTGCAGCTTACAGCTGAGCATCTGACATGACAGTTTACCATCTCAACACCAGGTTGTCAACCTTCCACCACTGACTAAAAGCTCACCTTTACTGATAACTCGAGTGACACATATGCTAGGTTATCTGGTTTTTAGGTTTCTAAACCCCACATATTCACCCTTGATTTTCAGACAAAAAAGATTTAAAAACAAAATGTTTTTACACGAAGCAAACAATGCCAAGGCACCAAAAAATAACTTAGAGAGTCAGGGTAACAGAAAGTGATAACGAAGTGGACTTACTGGTTGGTCTTTATGATAATACTGATTGTAATGAGCTCTTTACATGGAATGAAGTTGAGGCTAAACACCAGAAACTCAATCATTTCGAGGAACTTTATCTGCCACATCAACCCACACATCATACAACACACGTCACAAAGCTGAGCTGCAATGACCAAAGACAAAAATCACATTGCCTCTGAATGTTTCAAGTCTGATATGCTGACTATTAAACCTCTGTGACCAGGTAAAAAATCTAGTAAAGAGGTAAAGAGGCCACACCCCGAGAAGCTTAGGCGGACTGCTCATATTTAGAGCCTCTGAATTTTGAGCCAAATTTTCTTTGCCGCAGAATTTTGATATTTTTGTGGAATTCTGCCGACACTGAAAATTCACCTGCGGTTAGTATGATTTCTAACTTGATGAGGTATTTTTAACATGATAAAAATCAAACTTAACTGCGAAAATCTGTGGGCCCTACTAATAGCTATCACAATATGGCACAATCGTAAATAAACGAAACGCAACTTGACAAATTGCACTTTTAAAACAAAAAATAGGTAATTTTCATTGTATGTTGCTAGCGTAACTCAGCACAATGTCACTATGCCAGCCAGCCCTTCGAAAACTAAAGTTTCTGAACAGGATAGAGCTCAGTTTACTTATAAATGAAAGGCCACAGTGAGCCACAGAATTTGGACGATTTTATTGTGTTAAGCTTTAGAATTTTGCAAACTGGCCCACGGAATATGGCAAAATTTCCCACGGAAAACTGTGGGCCCTACTCGTGTCCCAAATGTTGGCTGCTGATCCCATAGGTGAACAGATCACCAAGTCCGTGAAGCATGGCCAGTGCAACGCCACACCTATGGTTACCTTCCCAAGCCGCAAAGCATCAACGCCCTTTGGCCAGAACCAAATTATACTGCTTGGTAAACATGAATGAGGCACATGTGTGTGAACGACTTGCCCAAGGTTGTCACCTGGCGGTGTACCAGACAGGAGTCGAACCAGTGACCTCACGATCACTAGTCCGACACGCTAGGTACCAAGCCACATCAATGACCTGACAGACCATGAAATCAAGAAACATGTCAGAAACACTGACCTGTAAGTCGGGTGGTTTCATGTAGATCTTCTCGGCAAACTGTGACATTGTATTCTGCGGCTCCAGAATGAAGTAATTGGCAGCATCCTGGTGATAAAGACTTGATATCACATCAAGCACTGTTGAACACAGCTGAGATGATGTGCCCTGTTTATGCATCACATGCATCATTATACACTATAGGGTACATGCTAAATAATGCTGCTTACAGTTACACATACATAATTCATGGCCAGAAATGCTTTAGCTGCAGCTAAAGCATTTCTGGCCAACTGATATGAGCTATTAATGCCAACAGTTATAAAGGTTGAAAAGGTCAAAAGTGGTGACATAGCCCTTAATGGGACGCCCATCTCAGAGCTACATAGTGTCACCTGCCATATAAGATCACACAGTGTTACTTGCCACCCAACACAGGTGAATGCGCCCCATCTCAACCCCAGCCAAATAAGCAGGTACTCGATTTGCCTACCTCGGAAGGATGGAAGGCTAAGTTGACCTAGGCGGCTGGTTACATACCGAGATGGTTCACCTGCCTACAGGCAGTCACCCATCGCAGTACTAACCATGCACGAATACACTAGTGCCCGGAGTACAGTAACTTCGTTGATCAAATCAAATGCGTTACCACTACACCACGCCATAAACAGCCACAGTGCAGCCAGAACCAAGCACACGAACAAGGATGTAGTTGACTAAGTTGATTGAATGAATATGTGTTCAAAACTAGCACAGTACAGGTATGATGGTATATCTTGATCCATAATAGGCAAAATAGGCATTAAGCAAAGCAAAAGCATCAGTTACAAATTACCTTCAGAAAGACTGTCTGAAGTACTTGGAAAGCCTGAAGATTTCGAATACTTTGACCTAATCATGCAGACATGACACAGAGATGCTGCACAGTCAATCTGTGTAAAAACTAGTTACATTTGTACACAATTTAACTCCTTTGCAGTGTTTTACTCTGTAAAGAGTACATCATATAGGCTGAAAACAAAAGCAAAATAAGAAATAACACGAGAATTTGACTTCTAATAAACTCATTCCTATTTTTTGAGCCCCAAACACAAACAGCTGTGCAAAAATCCACCAAAATCCATTCATAACTGCACAAACAGACACCTATAAACATAACTTACATGGCGCATGAATAATATAGACATTTGACGAACAGACTAACCACTGCCGGTCGGCTGGGGAACGATAAATCCTGGCATCTGGTAGAGACAGTCTGCTTTGGCATTCGGCTTTAACTCGACAAAGCCACAGGTTGACAACGAGCCAACCAACAACACCAGGTTCCTCAGAGCTTGTATGGACTCCTCCGCATCCGTCTTCTCCATTCTAACAATAACCATCAATACTTACATTAACAACTAGAAACCTGTCGGCCTGGTGCTGACATAATATACGGACATCTACAATGAACTGTGCAAACCCTATCTCTAACTCTGAACTTCTGAGCTGAAAACTGGCACATGATCACACAAATTTTGCTTTTCTTTTCCAGTTAAGAGCACATGCGGTCATGAGACAAACAGACGAACAAATAGACAGACGAGCAAGTCAGTAGACGGTGTGGCTCGCAATTTCTAGCAAAATGAGCAAATGATTAATATGATTCATTTAGCTGAAAAAACTCACATTGCATCACAAAAAGGCATCAACAAACCGATTTTACAATCATATACTACTTTCACCGATTTCAAACAAGACAAGTAGTTACACAGGCTGAAGCATATGAAATGATACAAACTTGAGCAAGAATTCGGTGAGAAATATGTAGCCATTGGCAGCACGGAAGTCATCAAGTAACACCTGTGAGACTTCGCTCGAGTCTTTGAGGAAACAGAAGACAGCAACAAACATCTCGACTAGCTCGATGGGCGACAGTTCCTGAACTCGCTGCATGTTTTCTATACACAGTGCTATACAGCCTTTGCCTATATACACAGACACACAAAGCATGCACGCACATATTTATCTCAACATTAAATGCACAACTCGGGAATTCTCTAAGTCTATGCTAAGTACATACATGAAAAGTGCAAACATTTGCAATGCTGGTTTGTAAAGGTTTTAGAAATATTTACATTGCGTCATAAAATGAAACATCAAAAATTTGCTACATTTTGCACATTTTATATGACATGTCATGTACTGACAGTCTAATTCCGTAAACAATCTCGACAGAGTAGAAATGAGAGATGATGATGATGTTGACGATAATGATAAACAAATGTACTTTAACGTGGCAAAAGTTCTCAAATTGCAAGGACATGTAACAATAACAGCAAGGTCACATGGTAGTCAGCGCAGCTGTAAGATCAGACAAAAAGTATGATGCACACACGTACTGTGGATGTACTGTACGACGTTGGGTGTAAGTCCATGCCGTGACAACGTCATGAGCACCTCTGCAGCACTCTTACGCCATGGCACATTATGACCAGGACACCAGCTTGTGATAGCACTGAACAGCAATGTCAAGTCATCCTTACGAGCCAGCTCTTCGGCTGGTGATGCACGACTGCATAGCCGCACCAACACCTGCGCAGCGACATTAGCAATTACATGCAGATGCACTGACACTTGTGCAATAACAGCAACAATGACACGGTACCTTTGTCATTTGCCACAGCAAAACCCAAAGCCTGAAATCAGCTTCCAGCAGGCATACTCAGTCACTCATCGGCATCAAAAGTGCCCTTGACATATGTGAGCTGCTCCATCAAAATGAGTCACATGTCGCAAAAAAAAACATATTTAAGTTTTTCGATATCTGTAATCTACAGTCAATTACCTTCAAAATGACATATAATAGTCCCATATGCAGTGCATATAATCACGACGACTTTGTGCTACAATGTTGAAGGTGTAGATAGCTTAATTACGAGAAAACGGCTCCGAAAGTCAAACGTGAGGGTAGTCACACATACTCTATAGCAACGGCACCTTATCTGTATCACTGTCAACGTCGGAGTGACAACAAGAGTATTCTTCAACTAACAACCGAAGATTTTCAGGCGACTGCAGACTTTAGATTGCACTCGGACAGTATATTTAACATCTCAGCGATCTCTCTTTCTCGGCTACCGAACGCCATTATCGCCACTGTCTGTCTGCGCATGCTCAAAGTGAAACCCACATGCGCAGCCAATCAGAAAATTGCAACGTCACTGGGGATCCCAGAATCCTGGTGAAACCTCACTGTGATTGGTTGCTATGAGTATCCCTTTAAATATTCCAGTTTACGGTGGTTGAAAAACAGCCTTTGTGCAGCAAGGTACTAAAAATAAGCAATATATGTGCTATAAATAGAAAAACGGCATCATGGACTTTCCAATGATGTATAATAAAGCGATGTTCTGTTTACCAATGCAATAGCTTACGCAAAACTAGCAAATTTTTAGACGCAAACAATACAAACAGTTACTTTAAAGTGTCTTTATAACATGGAAAATATTTTACTTTGAAGCATATTTCCTATAAATTTACATCTTATACAGTAAATTTTCGCTAAAAAGTGAAAATTGATTTTTTCGACCCAAACACCTTTAATGGCTGTTTTCTGCATTATACACTGTAGCTTCCTGCGACATGCGACTCATTTCGACAGAGCAGGTCACATATTTGTCTGCTGCTGACTTAGATATTCATATGTGATTCATGCTTCATAAGAACCATCTTACTTCACTGCAACTGTCACATCACGAACACAACTACGCTCCAGCAACAGACAGTCATGGATGCAACTAACATCCGGACGATGAGCATTTTCACATGCTGTACTGGCTGCATGAAACTTCTGCCACCGTTCTTTCAGAAACTATCTAACAAGTGTTGCATCTTTTAAACGAAACATAGAAACATCACTGTTAACATTATATCACTGACGTATCTTTTTTGGCAAATGTGGATGTTATTTAAAGTTTTAGTTTAAGCATTATCTTGCACACAAATGCTTCTGACAGACTGAATGCTTGATTGACTGATTGCTTAATACATAAGCAAATACACACAAACCTGTACAAAAACTTTCTGAAGAAGAACGCGACTTTCCCGCGGTGTAAACTCACAACCAGGCTGCAGCGTGTCGGGGTGGTCAAGATCAGGAAGATCAAAGAACAAGTAAAGACATTTGACGAGAGTTGACGGAAGAGAGGCAACCGTCATACTGTCGATGAGATTGTCATTACCCATTGACAGCAGGTTGATCGTACACAACAGCATCCAGCCATTGCTTAGCTCCTCGGTCGACTCTATCTCCAGAAACTTGACTATAGCACAGCTAGCCGCATCTACATTATCACATATGGCGTCCGCATGAGACCATGCTATTATTTTTATGTTTGAAATATAAAATAAGAACAGCTGGCATGACACGTTTTTCTCAAGCACTCTACCCTACAGAGCTTTGAAACATTTCTAGAAAGACTCCCATCTTATGCATTTCATATCAAAAAAGCCTATCTTGTGACTCTTATCTAAAAACTCACTTTCAGAATCCTATGATCTCACCGACTCATCAGTCTGTTTTGCCCAAATTCTTGGCCCCTGTAATGTTTTCAATGTCAGAGCAACATTATACTATGCTACTACTCAAACAAGCATTTTAAGCTGCTGGTTTTCATGATAACATTGAGTCTTGAACTATAAAGCCAAGGTTAGTGCTCTCCGAATGTTTCTAGTCAACATTAATGCTTCAACCCCAGGCAAACAAACCAGTACTCCATTTACCTACCCTGGATAGATAGAAGGCGAAGATCAACTTGTTATTCGATATATACTGTGGTCCGTAAAAAACGTGCCACTTTTCTTTGAATAGCTCAGTGAAAAATTGGCAGATTTTAATAATTTTTGGCGCGCGACATCAATAAGAAACTTGATGCAAATGACTTTAGTTTTGACCACCTCACCCTAATACTGTGGCTGCAATACCTTGTGAACTGCAGGTTACTGAACCTGCTGTTAGCGAGTAGTGTCAACATCTACCACTTGTATTCATGCAGGAGGACAACATTTTGAGCACATGCTGTAATAAAGACGATGAGATATGACACAATGACGTTTTGTGAGACAATAATTGCCAATTGTGTTTGTCGCTATTCAGTTAATCATTGATGAGTCAACGCATGCACTATCCAGTATGAATCCATTGTTGTAAACGGCCAAACTAAAACTTCTGCATTTCACAAGGTAGTGTAGCGACAGGTGATCAGAACTAAGGTCGTTTGTGTCAAAGTTTCTTCTTGATGTTGAGTACCAAAAATTATTGAAATCGGTAAATGTTTCGTGGAGCTATTCAAAAAATAAAAGTGGCACGTTTTTTATGGACCACGGCGTATAGCAAGATAATTTATCTGACCAGTGTCCACAGACAGTCACCCATCCAAGATCTCATATAAGCAGCTAATGCCCCTTAGGTCTGCAATAGGTTTCTCATAAAAAGCTATACAGTATACACAACCTTTAATCTTCAACCTTTAATATAGCCACAATCAAAACCATCATCAGACAGTCAAACAGCAGCATCAGCAGGAGCAGGAGCATATGTAATGTTTACCTGTGGATTGGTTGGAAGCCCGTCGTCGTATCTCACTGACCATCAGACGTGACACATGGCCACAGAACTGAAGCACATCAGGAAACTTATCCAGCATCTCAGATGCCTGACATGAGCCAAATACCTACAACCAGCATTACTTGCCTGCCTGTAAACTCACTTCAGTAGCATCACTACAGCCAGACACCCAGATAGCAGACAGCTAGCGAATATTACAAGTCTGTAAACTTAACTCAGTAGTCTAACTACGAACCCAGATCAGACAGTTACTGACATTACTAGTCTGTAAACACAATTCAGTAGCCTCACTACTATGCATGTAAAGATGCCAGTGCCAGTGCTAACATATTCATTCATAACATGCTTTATGGCCAAAAACATCCATCAATGATCAACTTAAAGCTTGGGGGTAGGATGACCATAAAATTAAACACAGCTTCCTGCATGCAAAGCAACCGAATGCCACTAGACAAAATTTGCTGATATACTTGAACTGACCATACAGTCCACAGCCATGCAATTGATGAAATAATGTAGTGGCATGATCAAGCTTACAAAGCATAGGCTTTGATCTGCTTGTACATCATCTAGCACTATCAGAGATCATGTTTTATACTAATGATTCTCACAGAGTAAGGTCAATTACAATAGTATAGCTTCTTACTACAAAGGCTGCAAGCTAGTGATCACTCTAACATGATGTAGTTATCAACATCAGACAGAATAAAAGCATCTGAGGAACATGGGCGAATGTACAAAACTTCAACCTAAAAACTGGCTTACGAATGCAAAATACCGCATGTTCCTAAGCATGTCTTGTAAACTACCACCACTGTCATAACATTATCATTAGGGCCCACAGTTTTCCTCAGCAAATTTTGCCAAATTCCGCATTCGCAAAATTGTGCAGCTCACAGTGGCAAAATTGTTCAAATTCCATGGCACACCATGGCATCCATGGCATCCAAACTAAGCGCTATCCTGTCAAAAACTTCAGTTATTAAAGGCTGGCTTTGTGCTCAGTTACGCTAACAACATTTTAAAAAGTTATCAATCTTCTTTTCCTCTGAAAAGTGCAATCTGTCAAGTCAAATTGTGCTTATTTATGACTGTGTGCCATATTGTGATAATAGGGCTCACAGTTTTAGGCAGTTCAGTTTGATTTCTTCCATGATATAATTAGTCTATCTAACTACGTAGTGAAGCTGATGATCGTACTGATCATCGGTTATTTCTCAAATTCCATGAGATTCTGCAGAAATATCAAAAATTCCGCAAAAAAAACAAATTCCGCAGCTCAGCTCGAAATTCCACAACCGATGAAAAACTGTGAGCCCTGATTATCACAAGTACGTCATAACTTTGTCGATGAAACAAATCAAAGCACAAGATCCTCCTAAGATGAGCCCCAGGGATACAAAAAACTGATAGATAACAGACCTGATGCAAGGCATAAATAAACAAACCAATAGAAGACAGAAACTGCACAGAAGCGAGAAACAGCAACTAGCAGAGTGGACTAACCTTGCAGAAAAGTGGCAGCATGTTATAGAGCATGTTCTCGAGATCCCTTTGAGAGCTAGCAGCAGTCGATGACTTTAGTTCGCTGTAAAGCTTCCTTAGATGCATCAGTCCAAGTGAATTGTCAACTGGAGCAGCACTGCCACCCCCACCACTGCCATCAAACAGACCACTCACTGACCTACAACCAACCACGGGGACTGACCCTGACCCTAGCCCTGCCTGGCTGCTGCTGCCTCCGGCCTGGTGGCCCATCAACTTCCGCATAATATTCATCTCGTCTGCAGCATACAGTCACACAGCACCAATCATAATCTTCATTGCTCACTGCTCAGTGTCTACAACAGTTCTAAACTAAAAGACGCTCGTGAGAGTGCATATCTCTGCCAAGTGAAGTGATTTGAACACAAGGAAAAGGGAGGGAGAAGAAAGAGCCGCTTCGCTGCAGGGGAGGGAGGGAAATGTAATAGCCGGCATTGCTGCCTGTGCTGTTGGTGCAATGACATCATTGCTATTATTATTCATTATGTACATACACACACTGACATACACACACACACACAGATGGACAGAACGACCAATCTCTTAATCTCCTCCAATGTTCACTACATTCACTTGGCAGAGATAATTATGATGACATGCAGTATACTGGCCCGGTGTCCCTACTGGCCATTGAACACAAACACAGACAGAAGCAAAAACTTTTTTTGCTATTTTTGCCATGATTTTCTACTGTCTTTACCCATAACATAACATAACATAACCAGCAGTTCCAACACCACGTTTGTTGTAACACTTGAAGTTCGGTCTGTCTATGAAGTTCCATATGGACAGTTCTAGGGCTCAGAAAAAAACTGAAATGCAAAAATTCACTGTGCCACTTTCATCTCACGTCTGCACACTTGTAATAATGGTCATACAATGAAACAATACTGTAGACCATCAAACAGAGTTCTTTTTTACCAGTTTGCTGTGCTTCTGCTGATCTAGTTGCGCATCTATAATCCGCAGGTTTGATAGTTCAAAGGTGTATACTGCTACATTTACTTTCACTAATCCTAACCCTGGCCCAGAGCCTAACTCTAACCTAGTTGAAAGGAAATGTGGAGATTGAGTCAACATCTGGGAAAGGGTATAGGAAACAACCTTTGAACTATCAAACGAAACATGCCGTATACAAAAGTTCCATAAATCAAAAAAGTTAAAACAACAATACTATCTTACAGCAGTAACACTTCTAAAGCAAAATAGTTATGCTATGCTGACCTTGGTTGCCATGGCAACAAAATTTGTGATATTTGACCAAAAACTGGCTAAAACTTGGTTTGCATCGTATTAGTATAGATAGCCTAAAATATCTGTGGCCCGATATCTACATAGCCGTGCAAGATAGATGCATAGTCAATATTGACCATCCATAGAAAACTCCCATAGCATATTGAACGGTCATATGTGACCAATATCACGTAACCCCAAAAAGTCAGTATCGTGATTGTAAAATATCTGAATCAGATATCTCCATAATTGCTCACCTCTAGGAAAACATCATTTCAGTAATAAAACAGCAAATATAAATGAACAATACATCAGTTTATACACTTGTTAATGGCAACATTAAGGAATAGCACATCGAAAACAGCAAAAATTACAGAAAGTGATATTATTCGGGTAATGGTAATTTGCGGAAATGCGGAAAGTAATTTGCGGAACGAAATCTGCGGAATGAAGATGATTGGTTGACGGGCGTAATCACGTGATCAGCCCGATTCCGCAAATTACTACCTACCTTCCGAGCTTGACGTGATGGTAATTTGCGGAATGTAAGGTGCGGAATTGCTGTAGCTAACAACGACAAATGACGTAAATGTTGAATAACGTAGAAAAAATGCTAAAAACGTTAACACTTTAAAACGTACAATGTGACTGTGAACTGTGACTCTGTAAAAAACTGATTAAAGTTTACGTCTATAATATTATTGACTATGTTTTTAAAAATTTCTTTTGATGATTTAATATAGACCTACTGTTGTTATTCACCATAACGCATGAATTTTGTAAGCTATAGTGCTAACGATGTTGCTGTGTATACTTTCAGATGACTGGCGTGCTGACGGCTACAGATGGCGACAGATTGAAACGTAGAAAAAACGCTAAAAAACGTTAACACTCCAAAACGTACAATGTGACTGTGAACTGTGACTCTGTAATAAACTGATTTAATTTTACGACTATAATACTATTGATTATATGTTATTGATTTCTTTTGATGTTCGAATATAGGCCTACTGTTGTTGTTATTTAAATTTGTGCTGCTGTAGCCTGTTATGTCGAATAAATATTATTATAACCTCATATGATGAATTATGTTAAACAAAACAGTTCTTTGTGTCAGTTTATTGAGCCAACAACAAAAACAATCAAACAAGCGTCGCTTATTTCCAGTGCATTTGAAGTTGCTGCATATGGCGTTAAATTGCCTATAATAGATCGATGTGCAGCGAATCCCAGAAATAGTGCGTCGTAACTGAAGTCTTAGGCCGTGTTCATAGTGACAAACTCAACTCAACCAGTTTAGTTGAGTTGAGCTGAGTTTGTCGCCTGTGTTCAACCAACCTTCAAAGCGCCGCTAACTTCACCTGACAAACTCAACTCAACTCAACCAGCCGTTTAAGAAGCGAATGCTTAATCTTACGCAGCTCCGGAAGAACAAGCGAAAGCGGCCTGATAAAACGTCCGGCAGGAAACACCCACGCACTGCTGATGTCGACATAGTGGCGGCGCCTGATGCTGACAGCGAGAGGCGCAATGAAGGGGTAGCAGACCTGGATGTCGTCGAGCCCGATGAAACACCAGCAGCGACAATCAGACAGGACATTTGTCATACGTGCGACCAGGACGAGCCACCAATCTGCAAGGGCCGCCCACACAGGGGTCCCGTACACTGGGTTCGGTGTGACTTATGCCCTCGCTGGTATCACCAGATATGTGTTGGCCTACGAAATCAGAACGATGATTACACGTGCGACTTCTGTATTTAGTTATTTTTTGTAATTTGTGTTGCTGTACGTAGATTTTTAAGCTTCGATAGAGCTTGTGTGACCAGTGGCGGATTCAAGAGGGGGGCGAGGGCGCCCGCCCCCTTATTGACTGGATGCATCTCAAAAATGGTGAAAATTTTGCACAAAAACGCATTATTTTTTGCTTAATTTCCCAAATTTTTCCCCAGACTCCACCCTTTACCCTTCCGCCCCCCATTCCCAAGTTCTGGATCCGCCGCTGCTTGTGACATTTTATTGATTTATGTATAGCCTAATAGTGCCTTAGTAACATTTTTAGGACTGCAATACTGATCTGCTTCAATGAGTAACGTTTACGAGGACATGCATTTTCTATGTCTTGAGCTTCGTGAAACCGACAAAAATGTCCTGTAATTTTCATGATGCAATGATGATGGTCAATGT
>Ga0209671_1003611_pt1 | contig 14959 bp, 5 predicted proteins | sample WorMetHERISLAND2_2_FD_187401 | JGI IMG/M metagenome (GOLD analysis project Ga0209671, IMG submission 187401) | Marine gutless worms symbiont microbial communities from Max Planck institute for Marine Microbiology, Germany - Olavius geniculatus... | ecosystem: Host-associated > Annelida >... | reverse complement strand
CAGCTAGAACATTCAGACCTAAACACTAGGCTTACTCGCATACATGTACAGTAGGCCTATATGCGATAGAGTTTTCAGTTGAACGAAAATGAACGTTTACCTTTCAATTTATAGTACAATACAGATTAGTTCTCGAATTGTAGTTTGTCCAGATTATGCAAAAACTGTGCTACTGACTTCCACAATTCATATTTTATGGCAGATTTATGTATGCAGCATGTCCCATTTGCACAAAATATGCTATTTAAATACGCGGCGTACATGCAGTTATGGGCCCGAGACCGCAATGTCAAACACAAAGATCAAAGCGACGACAATATGACCATAAGCCAGAGTCAGACATGACGAGCCCCAAAGCTGGGGCGTTATTCGATTGCGCAGCGCTTTGAATCGTTATCGCCCCGAGTATTAATATACAATCGATTGACGCTCCTGCGTGTCTCCTTCTCTACTGACTCAATGACTGGCGCTACTGACAGATCATTCTCCTTGGCGACTCGCAAAACAGCACCCTGTGTACGTATACATATAGCCTCCAAGGTGGTGCATAAAAGTGGAACATACATGCGCTGCGTAGATTGAGCAATCGGACAGTTTCAGAAACAGGCAATCATCATTGCGGTGAAGGGCGGACATAATCATATATGACCACAACATTCACAGGCCAGTCGTTTCCACAACAGTGTCCGATTGCTCGCGATTTACACGAAGCATGTATAAACCATTCTTGACGCACCATCCTGTACGTTTTCCTCTATGCAAACGGGTAAAAGAAGGACCCGACTCGGCAACGTAAGATCCGTGTGTAGGTCTATGTATGAAACAGACTGAGTATAGGCGTGAGTGGGGTTTAATACGGCGGCGACGAGTTATTGCTATAGGTCTACTCCATCACTATACGTGCGTGCGTCACCTTACTTCCTATGAGTCGCCGTCAGTCGTCAATATATACGCGCTCAGCTCGCCTCCCGACGTCACTCTCAACTCGGTCAATTTTGCCTCGACAGCCGTGACCCCACGGCGGCAACTCGTCCCGCCGCATATTTAACAAGTATAATTGTCCGTGATTTATTGTCGCCCCCTTGCCGAGTGTATGCTAAGCGCAACAGTCGCAAACAATGTAATTTAGATCTGATCTACCTGATTCTAGTTTGCGTTCTTAAACATGCAGTAGGCTGTGTGAAAATTCGAACGTTTAGGCCCATATAAAATGTCCGATCTGAAAACTATAGAAACTTGGTTGTGGCCAACTATGCGTGGCTAACTTTTTGTTTTGTGTCTTTTTTTTAGTCAGTGCTGATGGTTGGACACTGAATGGATCATCACTCCACATGCTTGACAATCATCCCTGAGTAGAGCTGTCACAGTTGACGCGTTAATTAACGCGTCAATGCGTTAATAAATTAACGCGCGTTAAAAAATTAACGCACATGCGTAAATTTATTATTTTATTTCATTTAGTCACTAAATTCTGTGCAGCAAAAGTTCGGATATTCCATTAAACTGCGACAGGCATCACGGTAGGCTATTGTGACACAGGCACTACATTGTGGGCTTCATTCCAGTCACCCTCTCCATGTAGTCCACTGTCCACCTACAACGTCGGCAATAGGCCTATTGATAGTTACTTTTATTAAAGTTTATTACGTTTTTAAATCTTTATTTATTCACCAATCACAAATGAACAGACAGACCGACAGACATACAAACATACGCACGAAACTGACAAAAGACAGTAAGCAAACAATTCGCGTAAGCGTAACCCAATAGAGTCCATCACAAAATGATGGACTCTAGTAAGTAAATTTAATTTAATTTATAAAGCGCACAATGTCAGCGAGAACTCACTGAATCTGATGGACATCAGATTCAGGACATATCATCATATACAAAATAAAAATCCTGTAGTACTTAAATAGTAAATAGTCTAAATACGTTTAAAAAAATAAAAATTATATGTGTTTTAAAAACTTTTTTTCATTTTTCTAACTTTCTATATTCTACAGGCGGGTCCCATAAACGTCTCGGGCCCGGGGTAATTTACCTCCTACTCTCCATCTCGACGGGATGCGTTAATTAACGCGTTAATTAATGCATTAAAAAAATTAACGCACTGCGTTAATGCGTTAAAAAAATTAACGCCTTGACAGCTCTATCCCTGAGTCGTCATATCAGCTGCTCCAATGTTAGTTCTATTCTCGCTTGACAAAAAAGGCCTACAGTAAGTAATCGTTGTAACAAAAGCAATTCTTTAAAACATTTAGCACTCTGTAATGTGCAATTTTATTTCACGGATTTTTTCTCTCAATTTTTGTCATTTATGTTTGGCCTACAAGATAGGCTATCAGTCACCGAAGTTGCGAGACGCGAATACACGGGCACTCCATGCAGATATGGTCGATCTTCGGTCATCCATGACTATCAACCAGCATGCACGTTCAGCTATCGTCGGGTAATATTGGTCCTGGAAAAATGGTCTTGCTTATTCGTCACTAACAGCGCACGTTACGATCGTCCGGCAGTTATTACTTTCACTAAGTACCGCGCAGGTGGCGCAGCACTGAAATGAAGGCGAAAGCTTTGAGAACGTCAGAGCGCTCCTGCAGACCGGAACAAAATTGACGCTGTCGTAAAATCTCAGCACTTTCAAGGGTATTGTAAAAACCAAACTCTTTGTCATTGCCTACAGAGAGCGCCAACAGTGGCTCTCTTACTCTATGCTTTTCTAACTCACTTGCTATAGCCTAATATAATATAGGCTGATAATAATTATTACGGCGCTGCACAAATTTGTGCGTTTTCATTGCTTGCTTGATCGACTGCAGACGTGCATACTGACATTATAAGCTTATGAAATGATCTACGAATTAAATCATATTGTGGTCGTTGTTTGCATCGACTACAATGACTACAGACTGTTTTCGTAAATTCCGAACTTCCCGACATGCCGACAGTCTAAAATTCGATGTCACGGAATAAAGTTACTCAATTCCCGTTTATTTTAGCAGCGAGCTATAATCTGCGTCAGTAAACTGCATATGCTACAGGTGTATAGCGAAAGCGTAGAGCGAATCACACAATGCTCGGTCTATATCGTGACGAGCAGGTAGTCTATGGCACGCACGCACGCACACAGCGCTGATGAACAGCATCTTACAAACACGAGTGAGACGAACTGCAATCGATACAAACCAGACGACCCAGGAACGATGAGAGTTTTTGCTTAAACCACAAGATTCATAGAGATTCGCTTAGGCCCCCGTATGTTCTTCTTTATTGGATGTTTTAATCGTCAAACTTTAGCTGATGTATTTGAAACCGTTAAACTGGAGACCAATAGAATCGTGGTTATGTAAAAGAAAAGTAAATACTGGTAAAAAGTTGCATTTGCACTAGCACGCAGCTTTGGCACGCAGCACGTACTGGTGTGTGGAACAGCGAGCGCATCGAATATGCTGAGGAGATTCATTCGATTATTGACGTCTGCTTCTTACCGCTCGCAAGAATACTGCACACACAACACATGACTAGCGTATATAGCATTAGATGTATCCGCCGTTGACTTTCTTAGTTAATATCAACCACAACAATGCATCACTTGCCACCAGAGCCTAACGTTTTTTTTGTTTTGTCAAGTAAAGCACTATATCGAAAATAGATAAAGTTTTTTTTCACGGTTATAGGCTAGTTTGTTCAGCTCATCCGCTACACCAAATAATTATTGGTAAATGAAAATACGACAAAAATCTATTTTAAATGTTTGGGTAAAATATGGAAAAGAACTACGAGCTTTTGCCTGACTGACGAGTGACATTCGACATGTACCAAAACCACTTGCTGATACGACAGCACACACCGGCAGCGCATTTGTTTTCAATCATCAACTGCTCATCCCGTTCAGTTTGCGGTGCCATGCAAACCGACATCTGCAGCTGATCGTGAAGTAACAGCCCAGACATCGACTGCATGTGGTCAGACAAAGTCAAGACGTCGTATATAATGGATCAAGAACGTACAGTAGGCTACCGTTTGCTCCGTGGTGCCGTATGTCGTGAGTAGCAGCGAGATAGCGTGGCTGGTGGGTCATATGCGCTGCTCTATATGGGCGACAGCGACGACTGCCCCCACAACAGAAAGCTTGCGGGCCGACACTTCCAGAGACGTCTGATTTTTGACGATTTTTTGACAGCAACAGGGAGAGACAATTTTTGCTTGTTTCTGATTTAGCCTTAGTTCAGACAAGCTTAATTAATATGCCCTCCTTCGGACTTCCTAGCTGTGTTTAGGGTCGAGAACAATGGAGCAAAAAGAGCACAAGAGAAGGTGAGGGAAATAGAGTGGCGAAGAAACAGCCTGTCAGGCAAAATTGCGGGAAGCTGCGAAATCATGGGAGGTCCCCCCAATGATGTCTAGCAGTCGCCGCCTATGCAGTCAGTGAGTCGATTTACCGGGTGGGCCAGCCACCCACCCATATCATACCGCCGCCGCCAGATTGTGCGGCCCGTAGGTCGCCGGTCGTCGGCGCTTAAAAACACTGTCCAGATGCTTTCAGTCCGTCGCCCGTGTATAGTGTACACTACGCACTGCGTGATCTTGCGCTCGGCCGACTCAGTGAATTCTATGAGCGTAAACTTTCATACTGACTGCTGCCGCTCGCTCGGGTAAGTCGAGCACCAGCAGATTGCTGACGATTATACGTGTCTCTCTACAGTTCGATCTGAACGCAGTGAGTGTATTGATTTTTGTTTAAACTGACGCTGGCTACCGTAGTCGTTGATCATGGGGAGGGGGCGGGTAGGTCCAAATATTTGTACTGGGGATGCTCTACTATTCACAGTGCCACCCAATAAACCAGCTAGAGGCTGGCAGCAGTATTGCCATACTTGTTACACACTTTGAACGTATATCAGCTTTTGTGGGCTTCGATCGCCTTCCTTGGACCTCGCTGAGAGACTAATTAGCAGTGGCGGTTCTAGCCCGCAATATCTGGCGGGCACGGCCCCATGGCGAGCACGGTAGCGCGAGCCTATAACGGGGGTCTGGGGGCAGAGCCCCCAGCGGAGTCCAGGTGCAGTGCCCATGGTCAGGGGGTCAGGGGGGCAAAGCCCCCTGAAGCTAAAGCACTCTTGGTTGTCAGACTTTCAATGAAAGCCGCAAATCTGCTCACTTTTCTACAATTTAGAAACACAAATAAATCATATATTTTGTTATCTTTGCAAAAAAATTATGGGTGGCCACGAAACTGGGGGGCCTGAAGCAAAACTGGGGGACCTGTGCCCCCCCGGTCCTGGCCTAAAACCGCCACTGTTGATTAGGTCCCATAGTTGATAACAGCTCGGCGTCTTTGCTTATTAATATCCATTTTAAACTTACACTATGAAGCTGTCTCTACGAGCTACAGTAGCACGATGAGCGCGCGCTCGTCAAGCCAGCTCGTCGAGCGTCGTTGAGCCAGCTCCAGGATCTGGGCCGACAATTTTTTTCTCGTTCGATTCACATTCGTTTAGGTTCTCATTTAATTTCGTTTTTTAAAATTTTGTTTTACTGTTTTATAGGTTCGAATTATGGGGATTTTAACCATTTTTGTTCGATTTTCTTTCTACGAAACAATGTTTTAATTTAGACCAGTGTTAAGTTAGAGTTAACTGCGGCGTCACATTTGTGTTCGCTAGGTGTCAGCACTAAGCTGCGTTGTACGACAATGGCGTCGTCGATGAAGTCGTCATCAGCACTGACGCGCTACTCCAGCCTAGACCTGACCAGACCACATCAGCAGCCAGTCTCTGCGTCACCGTCACCCCTCCGATCCAACTCATTCGTGGCGTCACGGCGGAGCGGCATCGTGAGCGAGCAGGACGCACTACGCCTCGCCAGCGCCGTGGAAGACGACAGACCTGACACCGTGGATCCACGCCAGCAACCCTGCACCAGGACTACCAGCGTCCCGAGTCAATGGCCAGCACCCGTGCTTCGACAGATGTCCGGCGAGCGCCGACCAAGACCGCTGTCAACTGGATATTTACCTTCAAACACCGCCGACAGTCAGTCCAACCAGCAGCATGTCTACGGCCAAGCACCGCAGACTGCGGTCAAAACAGACGGACTTGATCCACAACTGCGCCTGCAGAACGTAGCTCTCTTACCTAACCGCCAGCTCATTCAGCAACCAGGTACTACTCTGTTAAGTACTTGAGGTAGTTGAATTTAATCCTTTATCATATACTTAACTATAGTAGCAGAAAAGCACCCATACTGTCGACATTAATTTGATGCCTGGCATGACACAGACTTAATGAGAAATGTCAATGATTGACTGTGCAGTGTACATGCCGATAGGCTTTTTTGTGAATACGAGAACGAGTCTTTTTTTGTTCGTTGCACAGTTGACAGGACATAGCTACATACATCATGTGCATTGTAAGTGAAGCTGTAGGCCCTAGTATCACGTTACAAGACTGCCTGACTGATTAATCAGACTAAATTAATAAATCATCTTTTTCTACTCAGTCAGTACATTTTAAAAATAGCTTTTTATTCAGTGGCCAACAGTTAATTTTTTTACATATTTTACACGGCATCTTTTCAACGTAAGTTTTCAGACAGGCCAGAAGTAAACAAAAAGTCTATGGTAGGCCTACAGCGCATCTCTCGCTTAGTATAAGTTGCTATATAAGTATATAGACCCCTATATGGTTTTGTTGCTCGAATTCTGGCGGTCAACAGTTTCCTGGATGACGTAAGTAAGGATCTACAGGGTGAGCCAAAAAGTAGGCTTCAAACTCTTATCCCTATTTTCCGCCGAATATTAATCAATTTTGTAATTTTTTTTCAACTGTGTGGCACATTCTGTAGAAAATTTGAATAACGTGCATTACTGTGAAAATATCCCACCACGCTTTAACTGCGACGTTACATTACATTACGAAATCTGACTTTGTACAGGCAGGAAGTGTGATGCAATGTGTGCAGCTGATAGTCGCTGGCGCCAGTGGAACGGCAGCACGCCTCAGAGAAAGGGTCGTCCATTCGGTGACGTCCTCCCGTCGACGACGCCGTCGAACAACGGTTGGGCGCGGAGCTCAAACCACGCCCACGACCCACCACGGTCCGACGAGCATCATCATCAGCAGCAGCTACTGGCGGAACGCGAGGCTGAGTTGCGTGCAATCCGCTCGACGATGGAGCAGAACGAGGCCGCGATACTGCGAGCGATGGACGATCAGCGTCGAGCGTGGGAGCTGGACGTGGCGTCCGAGCGCGAGTCATGGGAGCTGCGACTGCGTGACGCCGAGCGTCAGACGGACAACGTCAAACAGACGCTGATGAGCCGAGTTCACGAACTCGAGCGTCAGAATGCCGCCTTACAGCAGCAGAAGTCCAACATCGACTACGCACACAGCGCCGCGCATCATCAGCGTCGTACTGCCGCCAACCACGACGAAGAACTACGCGCTCAACGTACTTCTGGCGACGAAATGTCGGTCGTCAGCCGAGGCAGCTTCAAACAGCTATCGACGGTCAACGGCGTCGACCGTAGACCGCTTGCAGCACGATACTTCACACCGCCTGCAGGCTCAAACGCCTCGACCTCACACAGAACGGAGCAACGTCGAGCGCCGGCGACCGAGTTGAACGGCGAAGAGACAGACTCAGCGTTACTGTCGCCGCCGGCAGCGGTGAGTCCAGACGGACCTACAGCAGCGACACGGCGGCAGTGTCAGCACTGCGAGGCTCTGAGCTCCCAGCTGGAACGCGTCAGACAAGAGTTCGACGCCGAGAGGCAGCAGTGGCTGACGGAGAAACGTCGCGTCATCACCTACCAGAAACTGCTGCAGAGCAAGTACATTCAGCTGCAACAACGCTGCGCTGAGTTGGAGGGCGGGTCAACGGACAAGCTGAACCACGTCGAGACAGTTAACGGCATCACGGCTAGTGGTCTAGAGGTTCATGGAGCCGGTTGGCAGACGTCTCATCGGGCTCAGTCGTCATCGTCGCCGTCGTCGCTGTTCCCTCCTAGACTTATTCCCTTCGGACAATCAGTCGAGACTTGATGAATTTATTTGTCTTTAATGTGACAACGTTATATCTCCGCATCGTGATGAATACATTGAGCCGCATGCTCTAATTCGAAGCTATGTGATAAATTCATCAACTTACAATCTTTTGTCGTTTTGACAATGGTTGTTGCTGATACGGATCGATTTCCGTTCGGTTGGCAAAATATATGACTTATAAGTGTCGACAAATGAATTATGTCCGTTCAATATGCATGTTTACTATCGTGTAGCTTCAGGTATTCATGTCAGTATGACATAAGCCTATGTATCGTAGATGACACTCTGCATCATATTGATTGTACGTACCAATATTAGGACTTTGAATATTACGTTAAAAATGTTACACAGAACGCTGATTGTTATTGTTGTGGTTCTATATTCTTATATATTCTTAGCTTTTTAAACATTCAGTTGTAAATAATACACACTGTTTCTAAGAGGTCACGCTTTTCGATCTTGTCATAACTTTTTTACTGTCAAAACCAATTTCAGCAATCTTTGACAGACAGTCCGTACGTGAATTTGCATCAAGCTTTATACAATTAGCCCACCCAACGTGGCTGATGTAACTATTTGGTCTTATTAGTTTGTCATTCAATGTTTGGTAATTTTGGAAAAAAAATTTTATTGGATGATGTTTAGTTATTTATATCTCGATACCGGTAACGCGTTTCGTTCAAGTTGAGGTTGAGATTATGGTAACGGACGACGCTTTAACGTAATGCTTTAACGTAACGCCGGCCCTGATAGGACCGGTTATTCATCCGACTGCCGTATAAATATGCGTTAGGCTATTCATACGGCTGTTGGTTGAATATTCTGGGCGCAATCGCAATAATTCCCCGCGACACATATATGTGTCATATATGTTGTCACATGTACGACACATATATGATAAATATATAATTGATATATGTGTCATATATGCATTATATATTTATTATATATGTGTCATGTGTTTCCACACACATGGGTTGTTTAGCTTTCATATATGTCACCTATAGGTTCACAATTTTCACATGCATGCACATTTTATTAGCAAAAATATATGTTGCCTATATGTGTATTGTGACATATAAGTCAACATATATGTGAAAAAAGTATATGAGGCAAACAAAGCTGTCACATATATGTGTCATATATGTGTCGCGGGAAGTTATTGCGATTGCGCCAATATTCTGTGCCTTAACGTAAACTTAGGTTTCAAGCAATAGATAAGCACATCTAGACTACTAACAAGAGGCATAGTGGGCTTCAAGTTCGTAGGTCTATATGGTTTTCTCAGGCAAATTCTGAAGGCTAATAGCTTCCTGGATAACACAAATACAGGATAGGCGAAAAAAGTAAGTTTCAAACTCATTTTTGCCAAATGTTGATCGTCGTTATACATAAGCTCTTTTTCAAATTACTTAAATACCACTGAACTTAACCGGGCGGATGCTCTCTGGCGACCGGCGGACAGATGTTTAACAACGGCAGCGACGTGCGTTACAAGAGACCATCAAAAGTGTCATTAGGGCGCAATTTGTGGCCTTGTGCGGCGCTTTAAAGATCCTGGTCAATCGCTCGTGGTTGGCTGCGGTCAGATCAATTTACTGGGCCTGACGCTAGAGACATAGCGACGGCCAGAGCTGCAGTCTTGAAAGGTGGGGGTGTTTGGAACTCAGCAGCGTAAGACAAAAATTTGCCAATTTTTGTTTTCCGCGTTTTGGGCTATGTTTCAAAACTAAAACATGTATAACACGCAAAGCCTACAAAAATGCGATAATTGTTTTTAAAAAACTAAATTTACTACAAGGGATTAAAGATTATTGCTGCAAAAACTGTCGCAAACCATAATTGCGAATTGCGAGCTGTTTTACGTTGATTTTAGCACAACGATGGGGACGCGTTTCTCCCGGGAAGCAGTGGTGCTGCGGTCTGGCGACTTCTATACCCCACTAAACCTTATAGCTACGAAGTCACCGGACGTTCCGTTGTCCCGACTGTCCGGCGTCCGTCTGTCGTCTGATGGCGAAAATGAGCGATTATGTCGTCGAGAGCGAATTATTATTCGTCTCTGTCGCCGCCAAAGCAGCAGTCGATCTCTGCGCCAGACTCGATTTTCGTGGTCAGCAACGCTCAAACTCCACTGACTTTGATTAGTTGTACATGTTGTACGACGAGCTGCACAGCAAGTTCACGTAAAAGTCGAAACGCTGCAGCAAAGCCACCAAACAAGAAGCACACAAAATACCCGTTGAAAACCGAAAGCTCACAACACACCCATAACGTCTTGAGCTGCCAATTTGTTGCAGCACACAGCTTGTCGCACGACTTGTTATCGAACAATCCACAACAAGTTGAAGTGACGAAGTTTGAACTTAAAGCCTAGCAGCGATCGGACTGAGTGGATTGGCCAGCACAGCTGCTGTAGCTCGGTGACCGAGAATGATTTCACGATCGTTGACGAGCTGACTATTGTACACCATTGTCTGCCGTGCTTTCTGCCGACGATCAGTGTGTTCTGCGTGCACTTACAATGTTAGACCACCACGCGACCTTTTGGCGAGCGGTTGAGCGAATGCGGCTGCAGAAATAGATCGATGCTACATGCAGGCTCTAGCTCACGGGTTCAAGACGTAAACCTATACACATTCGGCCTCACTGGTAGACAGGTGAAGTTGGGTGCATCACATGTGTCTACCAGACTACCGTTATTCCAGTGATTCTGTGATAAAGTCTGACATAAACGCAGATTTTTCGTCCATAAGGTAGGTTATTTCTTCTTTGTCTATGCGTGATATTTATACACGTTGAACGTATTACGATAGCGAGCGCTGCAAGCGCATTCTAAATAAACTTATATTTTTTAACTTTTGGTGAGTTTTAGTCCTCTTTAGTCAATTACTTTTACTTTTTTCAGTTTGATTTAAGATTACGTGAAGTTGTTAATGCAATATTGCAGCGTAGACTGTTTTTTGTTTCTTGTGAACGTTATCTCGTATTTTATATAACGACTTTTCCGTAATTTTGTTTGTATTTAATTATGCTGGGCTGTAACGTGCTAGATGTTTTTTATTCGTTTAGTGGAGATGTCGCTGTCAACATTAGAAAGTATTCTGTTGGCCTACGTTGTCGCTTGGATCTCTGCACTGCTCGCCTCGTCACCAATGTCTGCTTCAAATCTACCGGGTTAATGTGTGTTAATGTGTTCTTTTTCCGTTTTTTAAGACATTAAATGAATACATTATACAACATACGATTAATTTATTCTTTGCCATATTTTATTCACGGCTGTTCACAAAAATCACATTAATGAATGAAAAACCTGTAAAAATTCCGGGTCCGTTACGTGATCCGGATCACCCCCAACATCTAATCACTTGTTACTTGCAGTGGACCACGTTGTACCCATTTAAAAATTCGCCAAAAACCATTCATAACTTTTGAGTATGACAAGCATACATTTTGATACAGACAAACCAGCCAGCAAACGAACAGGCAGACCAACCAACGTTCGGCAGAAATAATTAAACCAAGTCTAATCAAATCCAAGTAGCATGCCAATACAATTAAAAAGACAATTTTACTTTTTACTTTGTCGGTTTTATACCAAAAACTTGCAAAATTTGCTGCAAATTGTTACTAATTTTAGCTACTTAAATCAATGTCATGTCACTGAGCAAATCTGCCTCGTCTTGTGCTGTTCTGTCACACATGATGCATTGATGCTATTGGCAGATGGGCTTTTGATGCACAGAGGACCAATTATAACACACTGCTCGCCTCGTCACCCAGCTAATCCGTCGTGGGTGGCGGTTGGGCTCTGTGACAGCGACGTTGTGCGCAATGCACATTAACGTAATTGCTCGACGTCGAGCTGGCTTAGTCCTGAGATGGGAAACCATTCGCGGGTTTTAGTATTAGCAGTTTTGGCTAAGTCAGAGAGAGTATTTATTTGCCAAAACACAATACAATGTTATCATACAATACTACACACTGTAGGCGGGCTGCTAAAAAAGCAATCGCTTATCAACGCTGGCCCATTCGTCGTGTCTGCCCTGTTACCGGAATTGCTGGCATACTTACTCTGGTGACGCAGTCCGTTAAAAGCACTTGGTCTGTTTTGTGCTTACCGTCACCGATTCAGAGTATGCGCCCTATAAGCCATCAAACGGATCTGAATTTATGAGACAATTTTTTCTTTTTCTGTTTTTTCCCATAAGCCATCGGGCAATCGATGCCAGAGTCTGTAAGCATTCCCGATACAGCAACGATTAATTACCAGACAAACGATCAGCGCCTTGTGGCAATGACTGCGTCACTTTGCCATTACGTTCATTTGCGTAAATGTCTTTAAGCTAATTCGCCGTTACATCCGGCATTGCTGTGAAAAGAAAGACTTATCGTTTTAGTCAACTTTTCGTCATGCAACTGCAAACTTCCGACAGATGACATTGTGTGAAAACTAATGATTTCACTTGCTTCGTGACTTATTTGTGACTTGGAAAGATATGACTGTATAATCGGAAGTGATACGAGTCAATCGGCAGACCGTAGCAGAACTACACGATACTTTGTAAAAAGGTACCCTTTTTGTACCCTTTTTGTTTTCAACACAAGTTATAAACATCTTATTGAAACATGCCTGAATTGTTGAAATAAACGAATTAAAGAAGCGAAGTACAGATACAAAAATGTTCTGTTTTACAATTTAAAGTGACAGCACTGATTAGGTGACGTGAGACGAAATACCTGTTCAGTTTACTTTTTTGCGTTTCACTGCGTATTACTGTATACTCAGCGTTTGTTGGCCATTTTGCCTGTGTTTAAACGAATGAACGAGCGAGCGAATGAGTGAATAAATGAATGAATTATCAACTTGTAGTATTAAATTAACATTGCGTACGATGCAGTATACGACACGATACAATAGAGGACTAGCACTGAAAAGCTTGTATGCTGAAAGATTACAATGCATTGCTAAAGATTTACAGAAACGAGATCACAAAGATGTGCTGCGGTGTACTGTATAATACTGCACATGCAGAAGCGGTGGACTACTGCCAGTGGGAGACGTTTGAGGCGAGCTGTGCTACCAGTAACCAAGTGATCATGGTCACTTCAGCTCGCTACGGTCGGATGAAGTTTGGGCGATGTATGCGAGAGGATCACGGCAGCGTCGGCTGTGCGGCCGACGTAACGTCTTACGTCGCCAGTCAGTGTTCCGGTCGCAGTCAGTGTCGACTCGGTATCCCGGACGCTGCCTTACACTCCGTCTACCCGTGTCCCAGGGAGCTTATGCCCTATCTTGAAGCCAGCTACTCGTGCGTTACAGGTTATGACCAGTCGCTATACTTCTTCTGTTCTGGATTGCCTCTATTAAGCTCTATTCGTTATCGCCGCGCGTATTTCCCGTAATACCCGCGCCGTATTTTTTTCTGGTATCTTTGCTTCTTCGTCGATCGTCATGATTCTCCGATGATGTATTGGAAAGCATAAGCGTAGGCAGTTTGGGCTCAAAACTGGAGATCATTATCATCGTCATTATTATTCTGAGTACTGTTGTGACCTCTATTTTTAATTTAGTACAACAATAAAATTCCCGAGACCAAAGTAGTCGTTGACAACATGAATGAAAATGTTGTGGAATGGCCTTTGAAAGACATCCGTTTACATAGAGTAGATATCCAGATAAATCGATAAATAAACTGTAGTTTTATCACAGCCGATAAGGGTAACTGTTGCTTCTCGTACCGACAATAATATGTGCCAGCGATCCAGTAAGAAAACAACATATTAACGGGCAATAATTGATAGCGATGCAAGCGAAGTCCGAAGGATGCGTGACCGAGCGTGCAAATTTACGATTGCGACGTTCAATCGAGCGTTATTCTACGCTATACGGGTGGCCGCCAGAGCGACGTGGGTGGCAGAGCCAGTCCACTGTGTGTGGTCAGGAAACGCGCAAAGTTTACCTTCAACAAAATATTCCCCGGATGTAATTTCTGCCAAGCAGAATATCGAGACAAAATCCCATAGTTTAGGTTTATTTTAAAACAAACTCCGTCCCCAGAAAATTGGGCTTTTTTACGTCACAAATCAATAAAACATAGTCTTTGCTTTGCACAGAAACGAGTGAAAGTGATGACGTGAGATGCTTTTTAAAGCTAAAAATGAGCACATATACGTTTGCTAAAATGTTTGCTAAAATGGGAAAAGAAGGGAAAGGGTTGAGGCGACATAAGGAAGATTGCTTTATGGTGCTAAGGGGACCGAAAGCATGTAAGACATTTTTTCGTATTTTCCGCCATAACTTTATTTCATTAATGATTAATTAAAACTTTGTACAAAATACAAAACAGCGAGTGAAAAGAAACAAAGCACAGAAAAGTAAAACTTAAAAGTAGAAACGTTGGGTCAAATTTTGTCATACGGCAAATCGGCGCATTTCCACGTGGAATTTTGTTCCGGGGGGATTTTGCTCGGAAAGGGATCATGTTTGGGGTTCGTGTGGTCTTTGGTGCCGTCTGATCAACCAGAAACGTGCAGCGTCCGAGAACTGTCTTTAAACGAACATCGCTTAGAACGATCAATCGCTGCCATCTTGCACCGAGCAGCGTTGCGGCACCACGACCGTATACGATTGAAATGCCTCAAACATAAATCTTTTCCTTCCACGCAGCAAGAGTAGCATCCGTAGCTTGATAAAAAGGTTATCTAGACTCTGTCTCCGGCGTACATCTACACAAAAGATTGCAAAAACACGAATAAAAAATTGTCGCCGTTAAACAAATGATTTATATACTGCCGTTCAATAAGCAGTTAGTTGCTAAAATTACATTTGGTGAAAAATTGGAAGAACAAAATTAAAAGTATATTGTTGTTTTTGGACAAATCAGTGATTTCGATTTCCATTT
>Ga0209671_1003608_pt1 | contig 14962 bp, 7 predicted proteins | sample WorMetHERISLAND2_2_FD_187401 | JGI IMG/M metagenome (GOLD analysis project Ga0209671, IMG submission 187401) | Marine gutless worms symbiont microbial communities from Max Planck institute for Marine Microbiology, Germany - Olavius geniculatus... | ecosystem: Host-associated > Annelida >... | reverse complement strand
GACAGCTTCATTTGGAGTAGAGCCCATTGGTGCGCTGTCTCACAGACAATCCGCATGGGATAAGCCTGGCATTGCTGTAGTGAGGTCTCAGTTGGAATCTGGTTTGGTGGACGCACGTCAAAAAGCCACGTTTTTTGGCTGCTACTGCTTCCCACACTGGTGACCGGCTATCCGCTCTTCCAATTGCAGCATGTGGCTTGCGCCTCGACGACAAAGCAGTTCGCGTGGCCGTAGCACTACGTCTGGGACTAAAGGTCTGTGTACCACATTCTTGCCACTGTGGACATGACGTCGATGCATGGGGTCTACATGCTTTTGTGTGCAAGCACACACCATGCACTCAACGACATCATCGCCCGCGCTTGTGCTTCTGCAGGGGTTCCTGTTTCCAAGGAACCATCCGGTCTCTGTCCAGGCGACATCCGAAGGCCTGACGGCATCACCTTGATTCCATGGCAAGCAGGAAAGGCTCTGGCATGGGACGCTACAGTCACATCTATGCTGGCCGACTCGTATATTCATCAGTCTGCCACCACAGCTGGAGCGGCAGCCGAATTAGCAGCAGCAAGAAAAGTGATCTGGATCCATTTTGTTGCAATTCACTCTTTTCCAACCAAAAATTGACAAAAAATCACTAAAACGCCATTTTTAGTGTTCAAGGTCAATCAAGGTCATCAATGTTAACAATCCTAAGAAACCCGTTGCCAGTGCTTGTTATATTAAGCAGCATGTGCGTGCCTATCTGCAACCATTTTCATGCTAGACAAGCCAACAGCGAATAAATAACTACTTTTTAGAGGGGTACCCCTCTTTGACACCCACGTGCACAGGCTTCCTTGAACCTAGAGGGTCTGGACTTGGATTGCTAAAATCTACATTCAACGCTGAAAATTTCATATGCAGGTTGTCTTGGTTTATCTCCAGCCATTTTGGCGCCATTCCCTTTTGACATGTGTGCCGCTGCCCGAAATCGCAAAAAAAATTCACTAAAACCCCCTATTTTGAGGGTTCAAGGTCATTCAAGGTCACCGATGTTAACATTCCTAAGAAGCTCGTCGCCAGTGCTTGTTACAATAAGCAGCATGTCTGTGCCTATCTGCAACCATTTTCACGTTAGACGAGCCAATAACGGCATGATAACGTCTTTTTTGAAGGGGTGCCCCTCTTTCTCCCCCTCGTTCGTGGGGACCCCTTTCACAGAGTGGCATGAAATTGTGTCCCAAATACTACAGACTCTAAGCTATCATATGGTGATAACCAAAAGTTTGTATCTCACAAGGTCTTGGAATGGTGCCGGGATGTGACACCAAGACACCCACCAAGACAGAAATACCATAGCTAATATGCGCTATAGCTAGCTCTCGCGCGTAAAAAATGTCACGGGGCTGTTGGTGCCTCGGTAGTGTAACGGTTTGGACGCTGGAATTGAAATGACGAGGACATGGGTTTGACTCCCGGTTGGACATTATCAAGTGGTTACTACTTGGTCTTGGTATATAACCAACACCAAGCTCAACTCAGCCTTCCATCCTTTTGGGGTAGGTAAATCGAGTACCAACCTGTCCGGCTAGGGTTATGGTGGGGCACGTTCACCTGCATCGAATGGCAAATGACGCTGCGAGATCTGATACACCAGCTGATGCTTCATAGCTCCGGAATGGGTTTCCCATCAACAGCAGCTATACGCAACATCTAAGCTTTCTAGTGTATGTCGCATAAGGTATACATGGTGGGTCAAGGAAGTAAGCTTCTATCTTTTGTTCATATCTTTGCCAAATATTGACTGATTTTCAAACGTCTTTCACCAACATATTCCGTGGGAAACACGCAACATAAGCGACTGAGCACTGCAGACATAATTACCACAGCTGCTGTCGTCATCTCTAGACATGTAAGCATTCGGACGATTAGTAATGCGCGTCCAGTTGATGGTGTCTGCGAAGCACAGTTGTCGATTACCAGCCCTCAACACACGGCCGTGGAGCACCCTGGTCAGAGAATTTAGTCCAAGTGACCTCAGGCTTGTATCAAGTATTAGCAACGAGGCGCCATAACGGCTACAGAGTTACAAACAAACGTCTCAAGATTACACACACATGCATACACCCACACTGATGGCGGCATGGCATAGCAGCAACATAATGCATTCTATCAAAGAAGCTAACTCCACAATGAGCCCAGTTAGTACCTGTTCTGTCGGCAGATAAACCATCTCCATACAAAGCCAACTACAGGGTGGACCCAGCTAGAGGTGTGAAATTTCAAAATATGACTTTGGTTCGGTTTTTGGCTCAGTTTTGAAAAAGCAGTTTTCGGTTCACTTTTGCTGTCTGACGTTTAGTGAGCAGTGTACTGTGTTACTTTATTAAATTAAGTAAAATTAAGAAAAGTTCGGTTTCCTAAAAACCGAACCAAAAACCGAGTTTTCGGTTTTCAAAATTCAACATCGGTTTGGTTTTTAAGAAAACTGAAAACCAAAATTTTCAACGGGTTCTGCACAGGCATAGATTCAGCCTTTTTCTCCTGTGAGATAGCAAAATGAGTATTAGCTTTCAGGATGAGTAGTAATAAATGGAGATGGCAAATGAAATACGATAGCTGATAATCTGATATAGATGTCAATAATATAAAGTCCATTATAAATGCACATAAGCAGCATGCAGACAGTATCAACAACAGTGTTTGACACTGCACTATAATATCAGAACTACTGTCATTATCATTCAATTTTTCATTTTCCATTCTTGTATTCATAAAATAAAACTCTTGCTCAAGGCTAAGTAGTACTGCCAGTGGGTACCAGTCAGGCAAACAAAAAATGCACAAAAACCCACGCGACCTTGACCTTTGACCTCAATACTCAATAAGGTTCAAAAGGTTGTCGAGGCAAATGTTTGTGCGTTACTTCGTCAAGTTGAGCGCAACGGTTCATAAGTTATTGTGTTGACAGAGAAAAACTAGAAATTTGGAGCAAAGCCCAACTGAGTCCGCCCGATGCCCTAAGTCTGATTGGGGGGACAATTTAGGGGGCTCACATTCCCCTCGTAGCAAATTCACATGGCCTGAACTCCAACGCATTAGCATACGCAGAACGCACAGTGTCGACTTAGGGTGGGTAGACATTAGCCAACTGACCATTGTCGTTAACGGATCAAAGTGCACACAATTTTTTGTTCAACGCGGGAGGGATGGTAGTTTATGACGCCGTTTACCACTTGTCGATTTATCCATCCGTTCCAGAGATATTCGCGCTCAATTTGAAAGTTGTCCTAAATCGCGTCAAATTTTTGACGTTTTTTGCTATCCCAAATTTTAAGAGGGCAGCGCCCCCAAAATTTGTACACACGTTATCAGCCCCACTTAGCATTACATCACATGGCAAAGTTTCGTTAGGCTACTCTCTTTGGCTTTGAAGTTATTGTGGCTAATTCGCTAAAATTTAAGCCAATTTTGGACCCCCATTGAAAAAATTTGTAAAGGAGACCCCATCCCCATTAGAGGATGCACTACCAAGACTTGGCCATTCTCTAGCACGTGTAAAACTTTGGGGGCTCAGCACCCTTTAGGGGCTAACATATGGTCTTCCGAAAAAGTCGACTTGGGTGGGTATGATGTCACACTGAGATCTCCGTAATTGCTGGGCCAAAGTTCACCAGACTTTTTTCACCTAAAACAGGAGTAATCGTGGTAGATCAAATACTTGTCCAATTTTGAATATCTTCATCCATTCTGGAGATATTCGCCACCGAACTTCGAAGTTGTCCAAAATCTTTTTTGGGAGTGCCCCCCAGAAATTTTGGACCAACGTTATAAAACTTGGCCTAGTTCTGATCACCGTACAAAATTTCACGCCAATTGGCCAACGCATCTGAGAGATCTCGCGATGAAAAAAAAGAAAAATAAACCACAGCAAAACATAAGCCCGCTCCAAAAGCTATCGCTTCTGGGCGGACTAACTTAACTGAAAAACAATAGTGTCCTCACTTTTGCGAAGTAGTAACGCTATTTTCACAGTAACTGCTTTACTCACTCCAGCTCACGTCCGTGGATAACGCGGAGGTTCCTCAGGAAGGACAGGTTTGTGAACTGCGGACTGTGACGTTCAACAATCAATGCACCGGTAATCTCTTGCACCGACTCAAACACTGAGAACTGTTCCACGCGGGCATCTGGCGTTGACAACGTGTTACTGACAGTATAAAACAGCACATGTGACCACCATTAGACAACGAGCAAATGCAGAAAACTACTTAACATGAAAAATAACACACAAAAGCTTCTACCACACCTTATGAAGCACTATGAAAATTAGTGACTCATTTTCTTGTTGGTATCACAGTTTAAATAACTTCAGTGACCAGTACCATGCATGCTACCAAAAAAAACAGAAAATAAAACCCAGATGTCACTATGGGAGACAAGCTACAGCCTACACAGTTCCTATTGCAATACTGACCTTCAAGTTCCGCCAAGGTCGATGATTTTCATCTCATCTGAAAGGGCATATACCACTTCCTATTAGTGATTAATAGCAACCTTTGCCCTATCTTTCACCGTTTCCGACACACAGCCAGTTTTCCACTGAAAAATGCACATTTTTCCTATTCCCTCCATTCAACCGCAAATATGTCATGTTTCCCTTGCACTACATCTCCCCAAATTTTGTACGCAGAGAACCAGCCTCGACACAGGGCTAATTATTCATGTAATAAGTTTCCCTTACGACCTAAGGCTTAGCTACAATACATCAGTGACAGACAGACGGACAGACAACAAAGTTCCACATTCAGTTTAAGTAAGTAAACGTCTAGTTTTCTGAGCATCCAAGTATTACAGTACAAGCTCTCAGCCATCTCACTTGATAAAGTGCAGAATCTTGATGGAGCCTTGGACGATTGTGCATCCGGCAAAGCTGTCGATGTTTCCGCCATGAACGTACTCGTAATCACCCGGAACCATACATGCTGCAATCACACGTCACGATACGCAAACATGTACGCAGCACTTGAAAACTAAACCACAGCCAGCTTAGTACACTACATAAAATCAAAGAGACAAACGATGAGCACATATACTTTAAAAATAGTAAGGTAATCTGTAAAAACAACAATAATACTAAATTTTTCATTTCACCTAAATGTAGAGTATACAAAGCAAACAATTTTCAGTTAACAATTCGACTATAAAATACAGAATAAACTGTGACAAAAATTCTCTTATCAATTATATTACAAATCTCCGGACTATCACAGAGTAGTATAAGCTGCGAGACAACTACCACCGCAGTCATTCACCAGCACTGTGAGTGACTTACTTTTAGGACAAGGTCCATCGCACGGAACACATTTTCCTGACTTGTCCATTTTGCCCGGGCTGCAGGCACTGACGCAAGCTCCGCCCTCCGTGAGCAAGTGAGCTAAACAATCAAAACAATACACAGCTAGCGTACCTCGCGTTGTTTAACTAATGGACTGATTGCAGAGATGCATATGAATATTCACGATGTCCATGTCGAAGCACTGAATTTTGTGCCATCACGATGCATCCCTGCAATCAATCGCTTAACTGAACAACGTGGCACTGCACTCATTTGCTAGTCCATGGCTGGACAATTCCTAGTAGGTTAATTGATGACTGGTTGCTAAACAGCACCAATATAACACCAGTTGTAGTCGGCAGACACAGAAATGAATGACCTTGACATTTAACTTTGACAACTAAGATAGTCCCATACTCGGTTATGAGCATAGGGTCCAGAGCTGATCCCAGTCTCCAAGCTGTCAGCCTGCAGAGTGAGTGAGTGATTGAGTAGGGTTTAACGTTCCACCCGACACAGTAAAGGTCATTTCGGGGATGGCCTTTTTAGGCAGAATGCACACAAACAAAATAATGGAACGGTAAGTTTAAACTTTACAATAAACAGAAAGTTTAACCTTTACAGAAACACGAAACACAAAAATGAGGTTAACCTAAAATTGCAAGAACTCCATTAAATGCGATTACTTTACACCATCCCAGCTGCAGATCATTGCCACTCTTGGTTAGTATCAAATTATAACGGTTGGCGATAGAGACACCTGTGTGTGACTGACTTGCCTCGACAGCGAATCAACTTACCTGATAGTGAACCAGCTGGCTATACAATATGATAGGTATGCAATGTATGGAGAAACGGTAATAGCAATGACAAAAGCAACAGCAGTCAATTCTGCGGCACTCCCCATCACGAGGACAAAAACAACACTGCTAAGCCAACAATTTGAGACAAAACTACGCCAACAGTAACAACGGAAACTGAACATTTTTTCACCAACCGGGGCAGGTGGGAACACACGTCGTGCCGTACGCATATCTCACGTCTGGATTTGGTTCGTTTCTGTGAGTCTGGTGATTGTAAATAAACGGAGGCGGACATTCGGAAATGCACTCTCCATTGTCAATGAAATGTCGACACGCCTACAGCGGAACAATGCAAACTGCTAGATCTTTCAACAGCACCGTCATCACTTGTCACTTCTGCCACTAATGCAAATAATCCTTTTCATCTGTACTGTTTGGTTAATTATCTTAAGCACAATATATATTTATCCACTTAATAACAAGTCAAGTTGTGCCTACCCAGCACTGAGTGTTATTCACCATCGCTGGTAGATAGTAAACAACAAAATAAATGCTTTTTCGTTTTGGCTGCAACACGAAATAAAAATGTTTCATTCATTCAATAATCGTACGTCGGTTAACTGAAATACCAAAAATGCAATGAACATTAAAGCTTATAATAGAAATCATCTGTTTATAGTTAACACCAAAATAGGCACAAAATATCACTGCCTCTAGCTGAAATTACAGCACGTCAAACTGAATTTAGACAGACAAATACCACAATATACCATAATCATCAATACCATTCAAAATTACAGAGAACAAATGGCTGGAGATTGAACAATTATAAGAAAAGTGCCCAAAAAGTTTAACACCAGCAAAATGTCACTGCTAACTCACAGTCCCACTAGTTTGTCAAACAAACACAATCTGGGAGTACAGTACATAGTCTAAAACTTGCACCGACAACTTTTGTAACAAAAGAAGGTCCAAAATTATCTACTAAAGTTTACTATTTATTGCCACAAATGCCACAGTGAAAACAAACTTCAAAGCAAACGTATGACATAGCATATTTTTATATGATATCAATTAAATGAATTTCCCTTCCTTGTGTTTTTTCAGTCATTTGATTTCTTTTCAGTTTTTTTATACTCTACACTCCTACCTCTTCAGTAAACTTCCCATTACTCAATTTTAAAAAAAATTTACATAGCAGTACTTGTTCCATTTCTGTCAATTCAATTCAGTTGTAGTTCTGATAGTTTATGTGCTCGATAAAACTGGGAAGCTTGTATGTCAGTTTTAAGCACAAACCATGTATCAGACGGAAGAAGTCAAGTTGTGCCTACCCAGCACTGAGTGTTACTTGGTCCGGTACATCCTCCGACGCACTCGCGATGGCAGCAGTCGGCAATCGCCGGTCCGTAGCAACTGTCATCACACTGGGCCGCACAGTTCCTGATTACTGCACCGACAACAAAATTAAGGTGCATACACAGCAACGTAACTGAACTGAACTGCAGATATGACGTCATTGTAATTTATGATGTCACGGAGCACTAAACTGAAACGATTTGGAGCGCTAATGCAAATAGCAGAAAATTATGGACACTGTCGCATGATAATTTTCCAGTCTGTAGCCGGATTTGTAAAAGCAAGGTCCCGCAGCATCTAATTTTGAGAAAACCCTGACAAATACGCATACAAATTTCTCATTTGCTTATGTGAATATATGACAGCTTAAATCTGTGCTAACCGCAAACAAAAGCATTCGAATGAATTACGGTTTCATGCAAATTTGAGGGGCGGTCAAAGATTTTTGAGTCTCTACATACTGACAAAAACTTTTTATTGTCCATATATCAGTAAAACATACCTTCCTTATGTATTCGTGTGAGCAGCTTGTGGAAGTAACGTCATTATAATTTGACGTCATAAACAATTAAGCTGAAACAATTTGGAGCAATAACGCAAGCAACATTTGAATCAGGCTGGTAGTTGCATGAAACTTTTTAGTCTGTAGCTGGATTTACCAAAGTGGGGTTCTGTGGGAACTGTTTTTATGAAAGCCTTCAAAAATATGTATACGAATTTCTTATTTGCATCTGTGAGTATACTATAACCTAACCTGTGGTAGCTGCAAATAGAAGAATTTCAGACAATTACGACGTAATACCAATATTTAACAGTATCACAAAGATTCTATTGACAATTTAACTGTTAATTATATCAATGTTAATGAAAGTCCAATCAAGATTTGTGACTAGTTACATAAGCCCCTGATGGGCAGGGGGGCTGTAAGGGAGCCCCACGCCCTAGTCCCCTAATTTCAGCACTGTACTGAGTGCAATCCAGTCTAAAGTCTACAGTTACCTAGCTGCCTATTCACGACTAAGACCACCCTGTGTACAACAATGACTTGACCCCTAGTGACTATTATCTATTTTGCAATCTAAAATTTGATCATGGTGGTGTCTGCTATTCACAATGATAAATGACTGAAGCCTCTTTTGTCGACGCTAAAAAATGTTTCTATTTAATGCTCTATGACGTCATAAATTACAATGATGTCACATCTGCAGCAGACTCATACAAGTCAGTAAACGATGTACGTTTCACTGATGACTGTAGAAAATATTGCTGTCTAATATGTCGAGGCTGGAAACTTTTGGGATGGGCGTCGTACATGAAGAAAATTTCAGAGGCATGGAAAAAAGTAGCAGTGGCAGCTTCAGCAGCAGTGTTCGCTCCTTTCATTCCTCTTTAATCAACAAAACTGCAACTGAATGAAAAGACGAGACTTAAAATGACAAAAAAAGCGGTTACTTTTCTGGCACATCTCTGGTCCCTTGCCCCAGCAACGACGTACTCCGTTCGTTTCACAGGCAGCATCACAAGGTCCACCTGGCAACACAGTATCAGCTTCAGCATCAGTAAGCAAGCAATTAGGAATTTAATGTACATATCCAAGCAATGCAAACTTGTGTCCAATCGAGTCACAATGCGAACGTACAAGAAGAAAGTAATTAAAAACAAATCTCTTGTATAAACTGGACGAATCAAACTACTGCTGACATGTGTTATATGACAGAACTAGAAACAGTGAAAGCTCACCATCAGCCCTGAGTTCTGACCCCAAAAACGCTTCCCTATAGGAGCACACAGAGTGGCAGAACTGAGCCAAAATGAAACGAAATAAAAATGACATGAAATAAGAATGAAATAAAATAAGCTGACATGAAAGCTGCAGGCTGCGGCTTTCATTGAAATTCGGGGGGGAAGGGGGATATGATCTTTGTATTGGTAAAACGGTGAATTTGTACAATTTGGTACCGGCCTCACCACCGGGAACGTAACGGCAGTATATGGGAGAGGTGTGGCCTACCACCCATGTAGCTGAGTTGTGTTTGCACTTACTGTCGACTCAGGGCCTCAGAAACTGAGATGAGCATCATCCTGAAAATCGCAGAGCTGTGAGAGGGCGATGCTGACTATGGGGCAAGTTACGTTACGTCATTTCACTTAAGTTCAGATCTGTCGCTCTGTCAGCTCCTTGATAGGGGCACAGTTTTGCTCAGTAAAAATAACAGATGCATAAACTTGTTACATGTAAAGAAATCAAACTTTTAATATGCAGAAAAATTAGCCAAAAATGCCTCATCTGCAATAAAAATGTCATGAGTATATGCCATTAATCTAGTTTTAATAAGTAAGTAAGTAAGTAGGTGCATGTTTAAAGTGCAAAATGTCAGCCAGTGGCTGAATCTGAGGCACTTGGCTGAGACGATATGGGGAGCAGCAGGCAGTATTATTCAAAAATTAAATCTAACTGCTAGTATTTTAGTGACTATTTTACTGACCAAATCTGTGTACCATTAGTCCTATTTCACAGATAATTATTAATACTTCTACCACTGGTATCATGTTTTTTTATGCATTACACAAAGTGACATGTAAATCGTATAACAACAAAAAGCTAGATACAACCACATGTTAGACTATTTGATAACAAATGAGACACCGAGCAGTAAGTGGCAATTACAAGTCTGTGGTGGTGGCCTTTCAGTTGGCGGAAAAAAGCTTAAGTTTGATCTTCTGTGTGTTAGCACGTCCAACCAGTCGATGGTGTCGATGAAGCACATGTCCAAGTTGTCTTCAAACAGGACGCTGCCAGCCATTATTTCTGCAACAATGAGCAAACACTTACTAACCTGAACAGTAGACGCACAAGAAAATCACAGCGTAAGATGTCCATTTTAACAACTCAATTTCTAGGCCCGTTTCACAAATTTTTTGGTCCCTGACCCATTTCAGGTTGATCTTCGGGTACCATTTTTTCCCTTCAATCGATCGATAGTTAAATGCCCGACCATTAACCTACGCAACTCACTAATATCATACGAAACTGGTCAGACAGCCATCTATTCAAGCAAAATAGTCCCTGCTGAGTGAATATAACTATGAAAATTTTTAAAACTCTAAATGCATCTTTGAATCAATTTGTTCCACAACTTCTACTTGCCATATGCATTATTTGTTGATGTCAACAGGCAAAACAGCCAAACAAAATCGTTCTAAAGCTAATCAAAGTACAGCTAACTCTACTTCATGGATGAGTAATGTACAATTGTACAAGTACTTGTGCACATGCAGATTATGGATTTGCTGGCTTGTAAAGTGCTTTAATTGTCTGTAAGTTGTATTCATTCATTTGCTAAATTGCCAGGGTAAGAAGTAATTCCAAGCCAAGTCGTCTTAGGCATAATGAAAAAATTAGCCTAAACCATCATCCTGCCAAACTCGTAACATATCACATCACAGAACCTGCATATAACGAAGCACTATAGTAATTTACTTACTTACTTGTGTCTAAGGTATACAAAATTACAAGAAATCGTCACTACTTAATTCTGACCTCCAAGACTTCATTCTATGCTCACTGCATCACACGTTTCGACATTAATGCTGCAAATAATTACAGTTGTGATGCAAAAACCAATCAATGAAGAAACAGCACAAAACCAAACAAAATCACACACCATGCAATGAAGTCAGCTGCAATTCTTTCACGCCGGCACCTGGACGGCTCTTCAGATAGTTGTTGGACACGTAAAGACTGTAGCCGATGTTGGTCGGGTCGTTCGGTACTTGGTACAGAGTGTTTCCACGAATGACCCTCAGGTTCGTGAGAGGAATCGCGTCTGTGTTGTAGATGAATGCCAGCAAGACATACCCAGTCACCTGTATACAGACCAGTGTGAGAATATCAGCTTCTCTGTTGTACGAACAAACAGCCAACAGAACTAGCGAGAAATGGCAAAAGGTTACCAGATCTACCAAAAAACGTTTGTTTTATGTTGATGTAGGGTGCATTCACCTGCGTTGGGTGACCGGTAAAAACACTGTGTGCCATATGGCAGGTGACGCTCCGAAGCTTTGAGATGGGTTTCCCACAAAAAAACTCTACTGTGCTAAGGCATCGTATGGTGCAAAAAAGTTCGGCTTTACGTAAATATCTATCAGGTATTAATGACTTGTACGCGCGAGAGGTAGCATAGCTAGCTATAGTGCATATTAGCTACGATAATTCTGTCTGTCTGTCACAACCCACTACCGTTTGGAGACCACGTGAGATATAAACTTCAAGTTTTCACCATACGATAGCTTGAAGTCTGTAGTATTTCGTGACAAAATTTCATGCCGCTGGGTCAAGGGGGGTCCCCTCGAACAAAGGGGAGAAATAGGGCATAACCTCTAAAAAGACGAGTGTTATTAGCTCGTTTAGCGTGAAAATGGTTACAGATAGGCAGAGACATGCTCTGTATCATAACAAGCACTGGCAACAAGCTTCTTAGGAATGTCAACATCGACGACCTTGAATGATCTTGAACCCCTAAAACAGTGGGTTTTAGTGAACGTTTCGCGATTTCGGGCTGCGACACGCATTTCAAGAGTGAACTGCGCCAAAATGGCCAGAGATATACCAAGACAACCTGCATATGAAAATTTCAGCATTGAATGTGGATTTTAGCAATCCAAGTCCAGACCATCTAAGTTCAAGGAGGCCTGCAAACACGGGTGTCAAAGAGGGGTACCCTTCTAAAAAGTGGTTATTTATCCACTGTTGGCTTGTCTAGCGTGAAAATGGTTGCAGATAGGCACAAATGTGCTGCTTAACATAACAAGCACTGGCAACGAGCGTCTTAGGATTGTCAACATTGATGACCTTGAATGACCTTGAACCCTAAAAATTGGTGTATTAGTGATTTTTTGGCGATTTCTGACTGAAAAAGAGTGAACTGCGATCAAATGGATGGAGATAGACCAAGATTACCTGCAAACAGTAACTACTATAGACTCTTGCGCGTCTCATGAGCATTAGCTCAGATTTCCTGTACACTAACTTGTCTGTAGGGGGTCGCTAATTCTGGGACATGATGTAGACAATCATCTGAAATACTATTATACCATACCTCTTGTATAGATGACAGAAACGACAGGTTGTAGGGTCCGCGTTTCAGAAAACTGAGCTCCAAGTTTCCGTTGACGATCGTGCAGTTCTCATAGCGATCCATGTACCGGGTGATGGTCTCGTTGCCGACATCTGTGTTGTCCGTTATACCGACTTGTGTTCCAAGACAGACTGTATACAGCAACAACAGCGCTTCACGTAAACGGCGAACGCGCCAACACCACTTCCAGTTCTAATACAAAATCATTTCTTCTAACACATTAGTTAGTGGGACTAGTGATTCTATCATGCCCGAAGATCGTGGATCTAACCGCTTTTCAGCTAGCGGTATATGTAAAAACATCGCTTAGCGATGCTTTGTGAGCTTCAGTGCCAAAGCTGAAAATGAACCTTATAAACTTGGCATTACGGGCGTAGCCATAGGAGAGTGGGCACTGGGGGCAGGTGCCCCCCTAGAAGCCTATTCAGTTACTCAAAATAGTGTTAAAGTGCACCAAAACACTTCATTTTCACACACACAAAAATCCCAAAATGTTCTGAGGAGGGGGCATAGACCCCTCCCCAGATCCCTTCCCTGGCAAGGAAACACCCCTCCCCACTCCCCACTTTGAGTTCCCCCTGCATCCAGATCCTGGCTACACTACTGCTTGTCTGCAGATAACCCCCACACTTGTTGGGGAGGGCTATCTGCAGATCTTCTATAGAAATTCTTTCTTTACATGGGACGATATTACACTGACACGACAACGAATGCGCCATGCATGCGTTGGTCTGGGGATTCCTCGTAGCGCAGCAAGGTACACGACCCAGGGCAGTATATAGGTGGCCTGGACAACCTTGGAATGAACCCAATGACTTATTATATCTTGTTGGTTCCAGTCTACATCAGCCGAAAGACATCAGTCGGCGCCCCGATTTACGACGGGACTTAACCCGTCGACGATGTCGCCGCCTAGCCAGTCCAGTGACGGCTCGTAACAGACAGACAGACGTACCCTTCTTTGAACTTACAGCGCCATAAAACTCACAAGGTAAGGTAAACTCACAAGATCCACGGGACATTTTATATATGTCTACATATTATTATAGGCTTCCACGTCAGATCAGAGAAACCAAGTTTCCGCTGGAAACCGTTCGCAATAGATAGAAGTGAAAAGGCAAGAACGCGGAACAAGACGATGACGTCACGTCGCACCTGCCAGCCACAGAGATCGACAGCTCACGCCAATCTGTAGACCAGCGGCAGCAGCATTAGGCCTATGGCTGTAAGTGGCAGCCAACAACATTATGTATGGCCTACATCACTGGCGGTCATTCCAAAGCTATGGCAGCACGTTGCCCCCCCTCTATACAGTTTTTGGCCGACCGTTAAGTCAAGTCTTGGGTACGATGTGTCTGTCTGTCGCGCATGTATTGTGGCTAAATCGTACGTCGTAAAGAGTCGGCGAAAGTACTAGTGGATACAGCGATGACGAATTCCTATATTCTGTCAAGAGTAACCATGTCTCTATCTGCAGCGGTTTCGCCGCAATTTTGAACGCGAAGTTGCACCTGCATGCAGCCATCACCCACGTGAGCCGAATTACCGTATCGTATCCTAGCGTTGATTGTTGCATTCGATGTAGCAGCGACCGGAAGTTGGACGCTGGCCTTCGGATATAGAAGGTATACTGGTCGTCTTTCCCTAGCGACAGCTGGGCTTCTTTTTCCCTTCCGGTCGCCCCAACCTGTGCGTCCTCTCAGCAGGACAGCTCAAAACTTCTTCCATCTTCCTTGACGCTGTTATATGTACACTATACTGGTACCAAGACTTCCACAGACAACTGTCTTGTTCCAGTAACATCTGCATGAAGTGGACTGGCATGTACATCACTCAGCCAAATCTGCTATTATATGGCCGTGACTCAGTTCACAAATTGAAAATACCCAAATCACCGAAATCACCACAACAAAAACTGCAGTAGATCATTAGCTTCCCGTGCTTTAATTGCTGCCTCAAGAAGCTGGATCTCTAGCAGGCTTACAAGTTGACTTGATAGCCAACCAGTGGTTATCTATATAGCTCCCGTGATCTGCAGCATGTATAAGAGAAGACTGCATAGGGCTGTGTATACGTTATCAATCAGTGAGCAATGCATCTCCGCCATTATCAGCGCACAGGTGAGAGCTCGTCCAGGCATAGTTTTACACGATAATAAACTACAGCACACTGCATCTACAGTGAGTAATGACTTTGCATCGCAGCACGATTTTTTTCATACTCGCTGCCCTTACAAGCGATTTCCAGCTATAGCTCGATCATGACGCCGTCTTGTTAACGACACTACTCGCGGGTGGAAGAAATCGTCTCCTACGCCAATTAAGGCACGCCAAGCAGCCCCTTCT
>Ga0209671_1003604_pt1 | contig 14966 bp, 9 predicted proteins | sample WorMetHERISLAND2_2_FD_187401 | JGI IMG/M metagenome (GOLD analysis project Ga0209671, IMG submission 187401) | Marine gutless worms symbiont microbial communities from Max Planck institute for Marine Microbiology, Germany - Olavius geniculatus... | ecosystem: Host-associated > Annelida >... | reverse complement strand
ATATCGCTAAAATATAGAAAAAAGTGCAGTAACTTAGGCAATGAGCTAACACGATTTTCTGCAGACAGACTTGAACAAATTTTACCTTGCTCAGCAAATTGCCATATGCCTCAGGAAGTGGCGACCCTGCCCTTCCGAGTCGTTACGCTGTCGTTGACTCCAGTTAAACAAATATGAATTTCGTACGTTTTTAGTAATTCATTTTTGCACTTTTGTTGCACGTCACTGAATCAAAATATACTGATGAATGCCCTTAATTTGAGCGTTTTTTGTCTCCTGAAAACAAAACGACGGAGTGGGAGGCCTCCGCTGGTTTTTATCTATTTTTCAGCTCTCGTCGGACACGCTTTGTGACGCGGCCACACAGAAGACCAACTATGAAGATAATGCAGACAATTCCAAGCATGAATGACGCGAGATAATTCTTAGCCGGCGACGTAGAAACGATTGCCATGTACTCTCCGACTGACTCCACAGGCTTTCCCTTACATCAACAAATTGAAAAAAATTAACATTAGTGCAGACTAGTCATACTATGTCCTATTTATTTAACATGAAATAAATCGCATATACACAGGACATAGAGCGCGTGGTCATCAAAGACTGACATTTCTTCTTGGATGGCTGGAGATGGCATCCGGTATTCAACAATTGACATGATTGTTACTATGAAACAGCGAAGAGAGAGACGTCATGACTGCCGCCTACGTCAGGATTCTGACTTGGCACACCAAATGAATAAACAGAATTGCATACGAATACACAAAATTAAAACAACATACCCCTCCCAAAAAAGTTATGTAATATACAAATATTTAATAATGCAATCTACTGAGCCAGATAAGCATAGTTATGCTATGTTAATATACAATAACAGCAAAAGGAGCCAACAGGAGCTGCAGCAAAAATGACAGTGGCACGTAAAAAAATCTTACGACATTTTTAAGAAAAAAATGAGACTACGCAGTGTGGTCACACAGTCACACAGCAATAGAGTTGTCTATATAAAAAATTACATCCAGACACTACCAATACAACGATACAATGTTCAGAATGGCTGGTAATGGCTGACTTTCACAGGGTTAATTGGACTAAAAAGTTTTAAAGGGTGCATACACCTTTTCATGGTACCCCACCTCAAGCTAGACAGCATCACCTGATATAGGATCACACCTGCCACCCAAACATGTCCCGTCTGAACCCAAGCCAGGAAGGCCAGTACATAATTCTCCAAACCTGGGATAGAAAGCTGATTTGATCTGGGGGCTGGCTTTAGCAGTCCAAGTGCTAACCAGGCTTGGCATAGAGCAAAATCATTGATCGAGATTAACAGGATAAACACTACATCTAACCACTAAATATTCCCCAATACTGCATCGTGAACGGTAAGTATGTTAACAACTAATTAGTGCTAACAGATAAAGTTCTTACAGTAACAACAAGCTGCCACAATGCCACGCGTTCATCCAACATCTTAATGCAGTCATCAGCAATGTTTTCTTTCTTGTTCTTGTATACATTCAGCAGACACACCATCCCTACACATCAAATAACACTGCCGTTAGGGGTGTACGAGATGGTTTCTATGCGAGAAGGCAGCTACTGCTTTCAGCGCATCTCAGCCATCGCAATTCTGTCTGTCTGTCTGTCCATCCGTCTGTCACACGAGTGGATAAGTCGAAAACGGCGCAAGCTAGAATTACAAAATTTTCACTGTCGGCTGCCCCGAAGACTCTAGATTCAGGAACTGTAAAGCTTTTCCATAAATTCAAGGGGGTCACCCCAAACGAAGGCACTAAAAGAAAGGAGGGTAAGCAAAATTTGCGATTTTTGGCCAGTAAGTCGCTGTATCTCAGTAACAATGCAAGATAGGGCCTAGGTTACCATTAATCACTAATAAAAAGTTGTACACTGGCTCTCAATTGCCACCAATTTCAATGACCTTGAATGACCTTGAACGCCAAAATAGGGGGTTTTATGAATTTTTCAGTGATTTTGGGCTGTGAGACACTTTTCACAAGTGAACTGCGCTGAAAGCAATTAAGATAGACATAGATAAGCTGCGTATAAAATTTTTAGCATTGAACGTAGATTTCAACGGTCGAAGTCTCGATTTTCTAGGTTCAAGGAAACCTGCGCACGAGCGCATCAAAGAGCAGTACCCCCATAAAAGTCGTTATATTACCGTTGTTGGCCAGTCTTTCGTGAAAACAGCTGGAGATAGACTTACAGTTTGTGAACTATAGGCTTTCGCGCATCTTGTAAACCTTAGCTCAAATTTCTTGTCAAAGTTAGGTTCGGTTTCCGTATCAAAATAGCCGTGGTTTACAGTTTTGAATCATAGCGGGTTCGGTTTTGTTTAAAAAATGCAGTTTCAGTTTGGACCTGCATTACCAGGCAACAAGTCAACTAGTCAACTACCCTCTGGAAACCATTTACACATAATTATTCCGTTCATTTGAAATGTCTGTTTGGCGTCGCATATGAAGACATCTTGGATAGAATACATCACGATTCTCTAGTTAGAACAGTATTAGAAATGACGATTGCCAAGGACGAACAGGAGAAGGGAAATGGGAGACTGAAGGAAATGTTACAGAGCTGGTTACTATAAACAAGTGAAAAGAACATCAACAATTCACAACTTGACAAACTGGCACAGGAAAAAGCAACATGGAGTCATGAAAACAAAAATGTGTCCATAAGAGGAGAATACAACAGTAGTTTTAAGTTCATGTGAAATTTAATAATGCATGACCTTTTGGTCAAACTTTTTGTATGCAATTTACCACTACTGCTGTTCAGTTTGCAATCCATAGTACCAGTTTGATCAGTCTTCGTCAGCGACTTATTCAAAAATGACTCAAACCAGTATTAATGGAGCAAAAGTCGTACTTTGTCCGTCGCCTTTAGGAATGTCTCCGCAGTGATCCTTCAGTTCCAGACTGCAGGCTCTCGACAGCGATGCATCGGACTCGATGTCAAAACGACTTTCTTCCAGGATGCGAGATATTTGCTGCAGCAACAACAAATGGATCACTGTCGTGTATTAAAGTGTATAAGTGTTCTTCATACTATTTCCACACAACATGGCATCCAGCAGATCAGTGTTCTCAAACAGTATCTGTAACTTACAATAACATACTTGGACTTGCAAAAAGTTACCAAAAATGTTCCAAAGAACGATGGCAGTTAACGTAAATAAGTTTACAAAATGGCACCATTAAATAATTCTTAAATTTTAAAAAATCGGAAATATACGGGTTGTTCGGAATTTAATTCTTAATACCAGACGTGAGTTTTGTTAGGATGACGTCACTGTGACGTCATTTATAAACAATAAATAAAGCGATGTTGAAACTAAAATTGTCCCGTAACAAACAGAGTGCTATTTTGTTTGTTTTGTGGGCAAAAAGACTTAATGCAAATCAAATTCATTATGAAATGCATCCAGTATACTACAACAAGTGCTTTACAATGTGAACAGCACACATTTGATGGAACAAAATGGTGGGTGGGCAGAAATTTGCATAAAATGTGGAGGTGCAATCAGTCATTTGTCAGTGGCTGGAATATCTGCTGCTGTTATAACTGACAATGCAAAGCTCATCGACAACTTTGTCAAGCAACAACACGATAACGGGACAGACAGAATGACTGAAGTCAGTCAGATTATTTCTGAACTGCACACACTAAGCTAGCACTGACTCTAACATTCGGTTCGTAATTAATTCTGCTGTTACTTACTCAAAAGCAGCTCCAGCGTTTATGCTTAGTGAACGAGTGAGCAAGCGAGCGAGCGGATTGTTAACGGCTTAGTGAGCGGATAACACTGGTGAAATGAACACTGGTAAAATGAGCGTTGTAACAGCTGTGTACACACAGATTACCTCAAAGCATTGTTTGTTTGCCGTCGGAGTGATTTTATTCTGTGCGACATGATCTTTCAAACACTGCTCCACACGTCCTCTGTCTCTCACATCGTTGGCACTGACCTCCGCCTCAGTGCTGCAGTGCTCTGCAATCTGTAACATATCAATGATAATATATATACAAAATATCATCTAATATCGCATATTCGTCTAGGAAACAGATTTAAAAGTGCAGCAGCTACTCAGTACAGCATAATTTTCATTATGACAACTTCATGACAAAATTCCACAAACTTTGTTCACGGATTTTCGGGGTCGGCGTTTGCAACTTTCGCCAAAACTTCCCCGCATGCTTTTTGCAGACTTTCCCCATGTCTTGTCACAGACTCAATTACATCAGAGCAACACAAACGATTTTGTTGCACGCCTGTCGAGGACTTGTAACGGACTTTGTCGCAACCATGTCGAAATGTTTTGAAAACCCAAGACTTCCCTGTGACATCCCCATATCACGGTTTGCATCCGCAACTTTCAGGAAAACTTCCCTGCAGGTATTTTTCTGCGAAAGTCAGCATAATGAAATTTGGCCTTACTGGCACAAATAATTGACAAATGTAACTAATATTCAATAATAAAAAAAAGTTCTGGCCTAAAAATTGTATATTGCTTTGTTGACAAACACTTTACATACCTCAGCAGCACACGCTCTAGCAAGTGCTGAATCTTGCTTATAGTCGACTGCAGATTCTTTGATTATCATTCTGATGTGATCTCCACACTGAGGTGTTAGCTTCTGCACACATACATACATGCACCACTCTAGTTCACTTTGTCTGGCTGAGCCTCAGTATATACACAAGAAAGCAATACATGTAAACAAAAAACTGAATAAACATTCTTGAAGCTAGCTCTATGTGTACTTTATGTTTCGCAACAACACATTTTAAGAAATTAACAACAGAAACAACGTGCTTATTGTCTCAGTTATTGTGTTAAAAGTCATATCTCACAGTTTTTTCATCAAATGTCTAATGTGTCCACTTTGCTGCTGGATGATGCATCCAAGACTGCGACGCCACTGACCAATCGCATGATTAACCAAACACTGCGGCAGTTTGCCCAACTCAGTGACAATCGCTTACTTCAGCTGGTTGACTGGTTCAGCTGGTGAATCATCAACATTGATAGGCCATCTGTTGAAGAACATCCCGATCAGCATAACTGACCAGATTTAAGTCCGGGCTGTTTGGGTCACATGCCAGGCTCAATCAACGTTGTCATCATGCGTTGCCGGCTTGAGTGTGTCATCTGATATTTCACAAGGTAGTGTAGCGATGCACTTGAGGTGTGGCGGGATATATAATGATAGTTCTATTACAAACTGTCCCCTGATTCTGACAGTGAAAAAATTTTGAAAATCGGCTAATATTTGGTGAAATTATAAGGTGTAGAAAAAATGGTGCCATTTTTGGCCCACCCTGTATATACAAGATCAAGGCAAAAACACAGAAACTGAATTATAACAAACAAAGTAATAATATTACAGAAGCAGACTGCAGGAGATTTTACTTACTTTCTTCACGTAATGTTGGCGAAGACATAACATAACTTTTCCTCCACTTTCCTTGCCTGGTTCTAACTGATGAAGTTCAGCTTCACACCATTTCATTATATCATCGTGACAATGTTTCTCAAGCGTTGGATTTAGACGTACATCTGCAACAGCATCAATTTAGGTTTGTGTTTTACACTCATTATGATGTCCGGCAACATCAAATAAAGTAGCTGATCTTTGCAGATTACATTCGTGCTGTTTTCATACCAATATCTTTCTTTGTCCACAATACTAAATCTTGGTCAAAAACAGTCTTCTTTTTAGGAAGACTCAAAAGGAGTAGACCTAATAAAGCCGCTGTCAACGTCCATCCACTCACAGTAAGTCACAGCCATATAACCACCATTGTCAGCCCACAAGTTTTTGGTATTCAAATAAAATTCAGTGTGTGGTAGAGGTCAACGAGTGCTACACAACAGTATGCCATGTGACCCGATCCAAGGTCAAAGACCTTCAAAGTTTAAAATTCAAAGTCTAACTCCTCCTCAGTTTATTGTACAATGGGAGCTATCAAATGACTACCAATTCTTAAACTAGGACACAATATTTGAATTTGATCAGAGACGAATTTTTAATATTTGTCATCAATAGCTGTGAACTAAAAAAAACCAGAAAATTCAGTCTGTGTAAATCAACTTGCAAAATTTGTTATAAAAATAGAACAAATTAAACATCTTTATTACATAAGCTGACCATCTAGTAAGAACTCAGGAGTAAGAACTCAAAAAGATCTTAAAAATATCTTAGAAAATCTCCTAAAATTTTTGCAAATTAGGCTACAGGCCACGATATGCAGTGAAATTATCTATCACGTGGATCAGCAACAAACCTTGTGCACGAAGTTCTTCGCGCAAAATAATCATCTTCCTGCATTTACGATCAAAGTTCTCCTCCTCCTTGTTCCGCCGCAAACATGCAAAAATTGACTCCGGAGTGTCCATATCATCCACACAATATTTCTGCACAACATGTATGTCAATTTGAATGCTTGTACAACCAGCCAATTTTCTGCAGTGATTCCAGGATGAGAAACTGTCCGAGAATAACATATTTATAGATCAAATATCCATCGTTTTGCCAAACTAACATTATCGCAGCACTATGTGTGCAGCTGCATATCTGACATCAATCAACATGTTATTATGCATTTTACAAGAGGCTGTTAAAATTCAACTGCTGCCCGTTTTAATTTACACTTCTTGCTAAAGAACATGCACACACATCAATTGTTATCCATATTTCAGCTAAGCCCAAAATAGCAAGATAGATCACACTCAACTGACCCCAATTACAACCAAATGGTTATGACTTCATTGACTATTATGCCTCGGTCAACATGTGACACAAAGCTAACACTGAAAATAGAGTGCTAACAAAGCTGAAAAGTGCATTATGGGCCATATTTGACCCCAGCGTGACCTTGACCCTTGATCTTTTTGACTCAAAATTTGATGCACTCATCCTTGCTCCAAAGTCGTTAATGATAAGTTTGGTCAAATTAAGTCAACAATTACCCAAGTTATCTTGTTAACAATGTTTGTTCAGGATGTACGAACACTCGAGAAACACTGACTTAGCCTGTCGCCTTTAACACCGGTCTGCGCTACCACGCGCCTGTGATATAATTAATGTGATTACACCAGCTACCCTACAGTGCAAAAAATGTCAATGTAAACAGAGTTTCTGTTCCGCATTTTGGCTGGATGTCCACTCTTCTTTCTGATGGCCTTAGCTTGTGGAGTTGTCAATAATGTACTTTAGCTAAACCAACCCCTCACATTAGCTGCCTCAAATGCATCTGAACAAAAGTTTTCTTCGTAACACCCAATCAACAGTTGAAAACTCAAAGAATACACCTCCTGATATTGACAATTTATACCAATTGTTTAAACTGCACAACAACCAGCAAAATGAAATACTAACGTTACTACAACTGATAAATAGAATACCACATCAAAAACTGCATTAGACAGGTATGTACTAAAACTATCACTTCGGTTGATGTGCTTGATAAATATTTCACCAAAAAGACAAATTAGCACGTAAATTCATACTTTTATCATGGCTTTGCATTTGGAAATGAGCATAAAATCAACGTTGGGATTAGCTGCCTCTTCTTCCTGCAAGCAGAAAACAACCACCGACATTATGGTAATAAACCGAAAGAGCACATCAAAACAACATGCATGAACTAAGCAGGCAACGCCATGACAACTGTTGCATTAAAGACAGATCTAATTTAATTTGAATTAAATTCTGAACTAAGAATGATATACAACCAATCGGGAACTCAACATAAATCACCGCACGTACTGTCCACGTTAAACTGGGCACAATTTACACATATGTTCCCAAATTTCTATTCTCACCATTGTTAAAGAGCACGAATTTGCTAGTAGTGTTGTATTAATACGCTACAAACATAAAAAAAATCTCGACACTAGTCCCACCTCTCGCTTGAAAACCACCGCATGGCATTTATTCGACAACTGGTCCTTGTTCGTGCGCAGACACTCAATAACCTGCACAGCAAGCACCATAAGATTTCATAATATTCCGCATATTTTGTCACTATTACTCGACAACATTTACATACACGTAAGCACTAAAACCACTTGTTTGAATTACTAAGGAATAATGTAAAAATTTCAAAAATACATCCGCCCTGTGCCAACATAACATGCAGCCGTTCACCCAGTACTGTACAGCACTTATTTATTCGAAACTATAACTAAAATTTCCCATTTATACTGATTAGCTAAATGCTAAATATGTGCCTGGGTTAGCTCGTAAACACTGATGCAAGATATACCCCAGTTTTGGTATGTTTTCATCAGCCAGTCACTTTGACCTTTACTCCTGCCATCGTCGAGCGAGTGAATGAGTAGGGTTTAATGTCCCGCCTAACACAGTTTAGGTCATTTCAGGGATGGCCTTTGCAGGCAAAATTGCACATACACATAATAACAGAACAAAAAGTTTAACCTTTACAAAAAGTTTAACATTTATGAAACACAGAACACAAAAATGACGTAAACCTAAAATTGTAAGAACTGCCGATTATAATTGTGCATATGTATCGATAATGGCAGTTCTAATAATCTTCCCTGTTAGCCTCCAGACAGTCATCAATCTCATAATGCTGTCTATTGGAGGACAAAGGGGAAGTTCACACCAATTTTGGTTTTTTGCATCTTTTGGTTTGCGAGTTAAAAACCCATACAGCACAGATAGACAGACACAAAGCAAATGGAAAGTAATGCAGCCTATTAGGACAGCCTCATAAGAAATGGCCTACATCAGACACCAGACAAGGTTCACTTATATTAAAAGTCAGTAGAAACTCACTGCAGCATTGCCGGGTTCGACTTTGGCACACAATTTCTTGACATCGCTTCCACAAGCTGCATCAAGTTCAGGATCGAGCTTGATATTTTCACTCTATCAAACAACAGATTTATGTAGCTGCATCACATATCAGGCACAACTGCACAAACATATAAACACAAAGAGATGGGATAAAATGCTGTACAAAACAGCAGAATACATATAGTATACACTGGCATATTAACGTTATTCTTCAAACTACATAAACACAGAGTGGGTGAGCAAGTAGGGTTGCCCGACACAGGCAAAATTGCACATACACATAATAACGAAACAAAAAGTTTAACCTTTGCAAAAAGTTTAACATTTATGAAATGCAAAACACAAAAAAACAACCTAAACCTACAAGAAATTTGAGCTAATGCTCACGAGACGTGCGAAAGCCTATAGCAGTTCCGGTTTACGCTAAGTTAATATACAAATACCAAATTCTCTATCTGGATCGCATAACGACAGTAGCGTGGCACCACCTTGTGAATGATAGACTTGTGTTGCAGCCCGAAATCGCCAAAAAATACACAAAACCCCCTATTTTGGCGTTCAAGGTCATTCAAAGTCATTGAATTCGGCACCAATCGAGAGCCAATGTACGACTTCCTATTAGTGATTAATAGTAACCTAGGCCGTATCTCGCACCGTTACTGAGATACGGCGACTTATTGGCCAAAAGTCGCAAATTTTGCCAACCCCCTCTCATTTAGCGCCCTCGTTCGAGGTGACCCCTTCGAATTTATAAAAAAGCTTTGCGGTTCCTGAAACTAGAGTCTTCCCGGCAACCGACGGTGAAGATTTGGTGATGCTAGCTTGCACCGTTTTTGACTGATTCACCCCTGTGACTGAGACAGAGAGACAGAATTGCGATGGCTAAGATGCGCTGAAAGCAGTAGCTGCTTTCACGCGTAGAAACTGTAAGAACTGCCAATTACAACTGTGTATATATAACGGTAATGGCAGTTCTAATAATTTTCCCTGTTATCCACCAGACAGTCATCAATCTCAGAATGCTGTCTATTCAAGAGCGGGGGGACGCAGAGTGCAAATCACCAAAAAATCCAACCAAAGCTGTATGAAATGAGCAACAATGCATTAGTGTCTTTAAAAGAACTCACACCTTGAAAGGGTAACATAATAAATTATACAAAATCACGTCAATTGATAAAGATGTATAATTTGTTAATGCACTGGTGCCATTAGTTAAGCATCGGGAAAAGCATTCCCGTAAGTCTCTTTTTTATGGGACTTCGCCTGAACTGGACTAATGCCAGAGAAATGAAAACCACAAAAAAACATAAGTAGTGCAACCAACCCTCTGTAGTAGCTCGAATTTAAGTTGTCTACGACACTGCTTAGGAATGCGATGTGGCTTATCCAACAGCGTGTCATTGCGAACATGATCACTCAGGCACACGACAACGTTTGCTCTACAGTGCACAACATTATCATACTCTCGACAAACGATATTAATACTAAAAGTAACAACGACAATAAATTTAGTGTACCCATATAATATGACAAAGATTGTAAGTAAGTAAGTAAGTAAGTAAAATTATTTAGAAGGCGCAATTTAACAATAGCCACAATGTGCCGCGCTCTCAACGCCCAAACAAAAATGTCTTTAACTGCCGTTTAAACTGTCCATAAAATATAAAGCGTTACAAACCTTGGCAATTTATGCCAAAACCCAAATATGCAATAATTCAGCCAAAAAATGAACTGTCGTGTCCTTAGTTGTTTAGCAGTTACGCATCAATCACACAATAAATTTTTGCTAAGTTCCTCGAAACAATCCGAGTCAGAATAGAATGAGCACCACATTCAGCCGACAAGCAAAGTTTCAACTTTAAGATCTACCGCATTTCCTGAGATATCACTCGACAAAAACATTACTAAAAATCAGCCAGTCACCCAATAAGGTCAATGTAACAACACAAAGCTAAGTTCCACTGAGGAAAAAATCACAAACCCTGTTGATATCAGTATGCCAGTCAGTACTCACTTGGATATCACAGCATCACGATGGCCACTGGAACAGAAGTCTAACACACTGCGCTGGCAAGCCTGCTTGAACTGATGAGAAAAGTGATAGTCCTTCAACTGAACCTGCTCAAGTCGAATAACAAATACACGGATACTGAATTAACAAACAGTGAAACTGCAACAAATACTCTCAAAACAGTGCTGCAAAAAACAAAATATACAGATATACGTGAAATACACTACAACTCCATTCAGTCAGATTTGTATCAAAGTGACAGTACTTCAACTTCAACTGCAAGTTATGTAACGAGTCAAATGATGAACACCGTAATAAACTTTGAACTGCCATGAATACTTTTTAGTACTGCTACAACACATACAAGAAATTTGAGCTAATGCTCACGAGACGCACGAAAGCCTATAGCAGTTCCTGTTCGCAAATTCAAACTGTCAGTCTATCTCCAGCAATTTCGACGCGACTTACCATTCTTTGATGCCCTTGTGCGCAGGTTTCCATGAACCTAGAAAATCAAGACTTGGACTGTCGAAATCTACGTTCAATGCTAAAAATTTCATATGCAGCTTGTCCCTGTCTATCTCAATCAGTTTCCGTGCAATTCGCTCTTGAAATGTGTCTCGCAGCCCAAAATCGCCAAAAAATCCGTAAAAACCCCTAGGTCATCCAATGTCATTGAATTCGATAGCAATCGAGAGCCAGTGTATGACTTCCTATTAATGATTAATAAACTGTGTCTCAAAACAACATCCCCGACAGTTTTGACTGTAACTTTAAAACCAATTATCAGATTTGATAATTTTTGGTACGAATATTCCTAACACAACAGGCCATCAAATGACCATGCAGTTTCCCACATCACCCAATGTATGCTTCCGCACTACCTAGGGAAATCAGATAAAGTGAAACATGTGTTGAAATAAACAGAAAACCTGAGAAAAACATCCCCGACATTATCGATCGTAACTTGAAGAAAGATTAGCAGATTTTAATAACTTTTGGCAAAAATATTTCTAACACCACTGGCTATTAAATAAGTGTTTTAGTTTCCACCTCACTCAACGTCTGCTTTTGCACTACCCGGGGAAATCAGACCAAGCATAATACGTGTTAAAATGAATCTGGAGGCCCCGAGAGCCAGTCTATTACAAAATTTGACTGACATGCAGCAGCATGTCTACCAGATGAAGTTTAGGAATGTTTGTGAAGTCAAGAAGCGACTGGTACAGCCTGAATTGGACTCTAGAGCAGAACATTATCGACACTACTGTCAATGGATGGAGAAAGTGTCTCCTTGCCTGTGTTCGCATAGTGGGTCAACACTTAAGCAATTTTACTGCAGGCAGTTAAAAAATGGCCAGCTGAATGAAATGTCAGCCAAGGTGTCAGAAATGTGAAGAAAATGTGTTTTTACACGTTACATTAATTAAGCAATCATATCGCATTGGATAAAAAAGTGGTATTTCGTTAGTTGTGTTTTCCCCAGGTAGTGCAGAAACAAACATTGGGTGAGGTGGGAAAATGAATGGTCATTTGATGGCAAGTTGTGTCAGGAATATGCATACCAAAAATTATTAAAATCTGATGATTGGTTTTCAAGTTACAGTCGGAAATGTCAGGGATGTTTTTTGAGACATAGTTTAGTAACCTAGGCCCTATCTTGCACCGTTACTGAGATACAGTGACTTATTAGCTAAAAATCACAAGTTTTTCCCACCCCCCTCTCATTTAGCACTCTCATTCGGGTGTCCCCATTCGAATTTATAGAAAAGCTTTACGGTTCCTGAAACTAGAGTCTTCCAGGCAGCCGACAGTGAAGATTTGGTGATCCTAGCTTGCACCGTTTTTGACTGATCCACCCGTGTGACAGACAGACACACAGACGGACAGAATTGCGATGGCTAAGATCTGCTAAAATCAGCAGCTGCTTTCGCGCGTAATAAAGATATGTAGATATATTACTACAGTGGACTGTGCAACAACCAAACCTAAGCCTAAACTTTAAGTACCTTTGACCATTTGAAAATTGGTACACCAGTAACTCCTGCCCAGCTACCAATTTTGATTATTGTACATGTTTTTGAGTTAAGAGCTTATGCAGAAAAGACAAACGACCAGATAAATGAACGACCAAGACCCATAATGCTGCCTATTAAGATGGCCGCATAGAAAAACACATGTTGTGTTACAGACCAGCTGGTGATGTTCAATGCCAGTGCGGCATTTCTCGTCCATCATAGGATGATGTTTGTACTGGATGAGACATTTCATCAGTTCACCAGCAATAGCCTCATCCTCATCATTTTCGTCTTCATCGTCAGCATCATCATCATCATCGTCATCATCATCTTCTCCAAGAACATGCTGCAGTTTCAGAGATAAAACACCGACAATGCTGTAGTTTTGCTTAGCAAAAAATGCGAGTCACAAGTAGCATAAACCTCCCCACCATGGTCGGCCACCTTGGCATGGTGGTGGGGCTTTGTGCTATGATGACCTGAAAGATTTCTAAAATCCGTAGGGTAGGAGCCAACTAAGAGCAGACCAAAAATAAGCAGATATATTACCAGTGCTCATGCATTAGTTAATCTTCGGCTTTCACGCCAATATCAGCTTTACTGCCATCTATGGTTTCACAGCCGTCCACGGCTTTATAGCTGTTACCTGTAACCTTATGGTTACATTCGGGGACGCGCATTGGGTCGAACTGATACGGAGTCAGCGCTGGGCAGGTGTAGCAGCCTGCCCACCCCGGAAGTACGGTAAGTGAGTGAGTAAGGTTTAACGTCCCACCCGACGCAGTATATGTCATTTCGGGGACGGCCTTTGCAAGCAAAATTGCACATACACATAATAACAGAACAAAAAGTTTAACCTTTACAGAAAGTTTAACCTTTATGAAACACAAAACACAAAGAACGACCTAAACCTGAAATCGTAAGAACTACCGATTATTATTGTGCACATATATCGAAAACGACAATTCTAATAATCTTCCCTGTTATCCTCCAGACAGTCATCAATCTCATAATGCTGTCTATTGGAGAACAGGGAGAAAGGTAAGGTAAGGTAGTAGAAACCTGCAACTTTTAGTCATCTCAGATGTAAGCAGTCTAGAGTCCTATGGTTAAGATAAGGGGATATGGTTAGTGACCGCAATAACTGTCATAGTCTAACCCTACTTCTACCGCTTGTGGCCCAAAATTATTTTATTCAGCTAAAATGCAGCATTACCAAAACACCATCTCGTAAGATTTCTTCACAAATTGAAAAGTTAATATGGACCACAGTCTTCCATGAGCTGCAAAATCTGCTGTTGCTGCAAAAGTTCAACGTTTCCACAAAATTTTGCAGATTTCGCTATCAAACGGTGATCACTTTTATTTTCTAACTCATGTTTGCGAGGCTTTCTGACAAAACCGCCAATCTTCTTAAATCGACTGATTACTGCAGCAGTCAGCAAAACTCCATTATTAGAGAGAAAACATTCCCAATTCAATTAGTTATATCCAAATCCATTATTACTGAACATTTGCTACGAAAAGTGGCAGACGTTTTCATACTTTAATAATTTCTCAATAAAGAGAATGCTACAAAATTAAAATGGTGGTCCCTATAATTCACAGCTTCTTTTACTTTATTACACCTTTCAGAACAAACTAAAATATCAAACTGAAATCTAACCATTTTTCAGTAACTACCAATAACTGCTGCAAAAAACGAGTATATCTTACAGCAACGACAATGTATGGATGAACATAATTACTTTCTGTTGAGCCAGATTAGCCCCAAAATGGATGACCAAGTAGGTGCAATGAGTCACGGTTTTGTGCAGAACAATAAAAAAGAACAATTTACTCTTTTTTAGCCTTTGAGTCCCATATGGCACAGGCACATGGCAAAACCCATAATGTGGCCTATTAGAATGACCGCACAACAAAAGCAATAACATCACAGGCTGCGCGGTAGCGCCAGCCCTATTGCAAAGGTGACCAGCCATTTCAATGGGAAACTCCAAAATTTGACCCCTCGTATTTCCCAAACCCCTTAATTTTTCCACACCAAAATTTGCACAGATGATTACGTCCAGCATGTCTCC